>Ga0209634_1002825_pt1 | contig 12005 bp, 13 predicted proteins | sample LinPmetageLP40_FD_184043 | JGI IMG/M metagenome (GOLD analysis project Ga0209634, IMG submission 184043) | Marine viral communities from the Pacific Ocean - LP-40 (SPAdes) (version 2) | ecosystem: Environmental > Aquatic > Marine > Oceanic | place: Pacific Ocean | collected 2010-08-26 | reverse complement strand
ATCGATCATAATTTCACTTAAAAAGTCCCAGTCCTGATAGCTATCAGGACTGGGACTTTTTTATGCGTACAGCATATAGAAGTGCTAAAAGAGAGATTCCTGCTTATGGGAATGACGCACACTACTGGCGTTTTCCGTCATTCCCACGCAGGTGGGAATCTAAGTCAAACACCACACACATCTAAGGAGGAATTAATGTTATATTAGCGTAATGGCAAATACCAAAAAACGCTGCGCTTGGTGCAAAGGATCATTTGATGCCTATGTTGCCTACCATGATGATGAATGGGGAGTCCCGGTACATGATGATCAAACATTATTCGAATTTTTAATTTTGGAAGGTGCCCAAGCAGGCTTGAGTTGGGCAACCATCTTAAAACGTAGAGATGGATATCGTAATGCCTTTGCAAAATTTGATGTCCAAAAAGTCGCAAAGTATGATGAGGTAAAAATCCAAGAACTCCTTCTGGATACAGGCATCATCCGCAACAAACTCAAAGTAAGAGGGGCTGTTACCAATGCATTAAAATTCATTGAAGTGCAGCAAGAATTCGGTTCATTTGACAAATACATTTGGTCATTTGTCGATCATCAGCCAATAGTAAATCATTGGACATCAATGAGTGAAGTGCCAGTCACTACCCCTGAGTCTGACGCCCTAAGCAAAGATCTGAAAAAGCGCGGCTTCAAATTCGTTGGCAGCACCATCATGTATGCCTACATGCAGGCTTGTGGCTTGGTCAATGACCATACTATTGATTGTTTTCTGTTTAAATTCAATTAATGACTAACTAATTTCTATTTTAGTACTCCACATTATCTCTTAAAAGGACTCTTACTACCAAGTGAGTTATATTAAAAACACAAAAGATTATAGTCAATAATAGAGCTAAAGGCATCGCAAAGATTGTTGTAGATGTAAAAAAAATTACTACATTTGAAAACTTAACTTATAAGTGAAGCGTTATAGAATCAATCTTTATAAGTCATTTAAAAAAGTTAATTTCTACACTATACATGAAGAAGGAAAGAAATTTAGTGAAACGGATGAGTTCTTTTTGCGCTTTAAAGGTGACCAAAATCATGTCGATGATATCAAAATTATCAAATATTGGATTGAAAAAATTGGAAACGAACAAGGTGCGCAAGAACGGTATTTCAGACCCGAGAAAAATGCTCGTGCAATACCAATTATAAAATCCAAACTAAGACTTTATTGTTTTCGAGTGAATGAACAAATAGTCATTTTAGGGAACGGAGGTAAAAAATCCTCTCAAAAAGTAAAAGATAGCCCTGATGCACTTCCACATTTCACACTTGTTAATGACTTAGCCTATATTTTCAACATGAAAAAACAAAAAGGAGAAATCGTAGTTAAAAACAACGAAATAAAAGGTGACTTTTCTTTTTACATAAAAGAACCAAAGCAATTATGAGCAAAGTATTCGATTCTATCGGGGTAAGCGATGATTTGAAAAGATTTGTTGATCACTCGTTTGATGTGGTTGATCAGATTCATGATATTTTAGATCAGCAAAGCAGAACTCAAAGAGATCTTGCCAAAATGTTGGGAAAAAAAGAGTCCGAAATAAGCAAATGGATGCAAGGAACTCATAATTTCACTATTAAAAGTATTGCAAAGATTGAAAGTGTATTAGGACAAAGTATCATTACTACTCGCCAAAAAGCAGTGAAATCATTTACACATACCAAACTTGTACCCGTGAATGTTTATGCAAAACAGAATATGCCAATTATACAAGGAAAATTGAGGACAGAATCAAACTGGAAAAAAAATGATGGTGATAATTTGTTTAATAAAGGGTTAAAAAGTGCCTAATGAACAAAAAGAAACAACGCATTGCACCAGATAAAATACATTTAACTGGTATTAGAATATTGAAATCTCATTTTGAAGTAGATACTTCAACGATGGATGAATCATCCGCAATTCATAGTTTTCAAACAGGATTGAAATCTGAATCAGGACATAATTTAGATGACAACTATCAACTCTTTAGTCTTTTTGTTAAAATACAAGGATTGGACGCAGATGAAAAATTAATTGGAGTTAATGCAGAATACCACATAGACTTTCACTATTTCATAGATAATCTAGGTGACTTTATTACCAAAGATGATAAAAGTGAGGAATTTTTACTAGGCAGTGATTTAGGAGCAACTCTAGCTGGCATCTCATATTCTACTTGTCGAGGTATCATTTTAGATCGAACACAAACAACTGATTTTAATGGACTAATACTACCGGTTATTAACCCTCTTAAATTAATAGAGGAGGATACATTTACAGAAATGTCAAATGATAAAGGTTTAAAAAGCACATAAGAGCTAGTAAACTAACATTTCTCCCAAATCAGATGCCCTTATGGAAAAGTGCGGATTCAAATTTATAGAGCACCATCATGTATGCCTACATGCAGGCATGTGGCTTGGTCAATGACCATGCAACTGATTGTTATAGGTACACCGAAACTTCAAAATAGCCACCATTATCATATGGCCAAAATCACCATCCTCCCATCAACTAATTTTTTTCCAAAAACATGGTCAGGAGGAACAACTACTGAACTCTTTATATATCCGTCAGCCGCCAAATACGCTGAAAGGAATTTTGACTTCAGATTAAGCACAGCGACAGTAGAAGTAGAGAAATCAATCTTCACCCCACTAATAGGGGTTTCAAGAACACTCATGGTTTTGGATGGGGGAATGTCTCTTGACCATGAAGATCATCATAACGCTAAGCTTGGGAAAATGGGTGTTGATCAATTCGAGGGAGATTGGAATACCTCATCTGTTGGCAAGTGTACAGACTTCAATTTGATGACTACCAGCAAGACCTCAGGGTTATTAGAAGGTATCGCTCTTGAAAAAGATCAAGTCACAAACCATACTATCTCAAAAGGAAGTGATTGGTTTTTTGTCTACTCATATTCAGGTAAAGCTAACATTGACATAGATGGTGATAAACACACTATTAGCAAGGGCGATTTGTTGATAATCAATGGGCTCACCTCAGAAACTATTCAAATTCACTCAATAGACTCAAGCGAATTAGTTTTGTGCCATACCACACATTAATCATCAATTTACACCTGATTATAAAACCAATCTCCTTTTGAATTGTTGCCTTTGACCATAAGGAATATATTTTTGTATCTTCGAGCAAAAAAAACCGTACACACGTAAATGCCCAAAAAAGTCATTATAAGATTAAGTGCTGGATTTGCCTTTATTTTTTGGCTTTTGTACCTGTTTACAGATTTGTTTCTGTTATTCAGCAAGTCTACAGATATCAATTCGGGCATTCATGAGGCTATTCCAAACCTCATGCTCAACCTCTTCATAGCAGCGCTATACTTGTATTACAAATACAAGGTAAATCGAGCTGAGAGTGTCAATTTTACTGATTTCCTGTGGAAAATATTCGTTACGGGTTTATTGACAACGTTATTATCCTTAGTGCTCCGAATGTTTGTTTTAGCTTTAGGCACTTCCAAGCTTGCTCAGAACATTTTCCTTATTGATACTTTTTATATTATCAACCTTGGACTAGTGTCCATCTTTTTGGTATCTGTATTTGCTGTCTGGAAAAGGCTCATTCTCTATCAAAAAACAAAGTTCTTACTCAGAATATGGACCACCTTTGAATACACACTAATACTCAGTCTTGTGTTCAATGTGCTGCCAATTGATCTGCCAGACACGTATAGCTTATACTATGTAGTTCTATTAGTACTGATGGGCCTCTTCCTTTCTGTCAATATGCGTTGGGTAGCTTATCTCAACTTCAAACAGAAGTGGAAAAGTATTTTACTCATTTTATTGGTACTCCTGTATCTAGCTTATTTTGGCAACACGCTGTTCGGGTCCATCGATCCTGAAATTGCAATCACCAATACCATATGGGGAAATGTCTTTCTAGTAGCACTGGTAGCATTTACATTTATCTATTCGTTGTTTTCATTACTAGTTATTCTATTCAACTTACCTACTTCATCGGTATTCGAACAGAAATTGGAAGAGGTGCTTAACTTCCAGCGACTCAGTCAATCTATTCAAGCAGATCAAAGTGAAGGGCAAGTCTACCAAATACTCATAGACAGTGCTGTGAGTGCGGTAATGGCTGATGCCGCATGGATTGAGCTATCCCATGAGAATGGTCGCACTGAGTATTTTCGACATCAGATTACAGATCAAGAAGTTGATAAAATCAAAGACTATATTATCAAAAATAAGATTAAAGGAGTTTTTGATAATAGCACCGACAAGAGTTTAAAGATGGAAAAACATCTGGCCAAGCTGAAAGGTCAAGGATTTAGGTCCATTCTAGGATTTGATATCAATGTACAAGGACAGAAAATTGGGACACTTGCCTTGCTGAAAGAAGTGGCAGATGGCTTCGACAGGGACACCACCAACATTATCAAAACATTTGTTAGTCAAGCCGAAGTCTCAGTAGAAAATTATCGCTTGCTCAATCAAGCGATTGTTAATGAGCGATATAAAGAAGAGCTTAAAATTGCCCAAAAAGTACAAAGTAGTTTACTTCCTAGCGAACTTGACACCAATAGTGACTTTGATATTTCCGCCTTCTCTATTGCAGCAGATGAAGTAGGTGGAGACTATTACGACTCCTTTCGCATCAACGATAACAAAGTGGCTCTTATTATAGGCGATGTGTCTGGAAAAGGAACTTCTGCGGCATTCCACATGTCGCAAATGAAAGGAGTATTCCAAAGTTTAGCCCAAATGAACTTGTCTAGTAAGGACTTTTTGGCGAAAGCCAACACTGCTATCAGTAACTGTCTTGAGAAAACATCCTTCATTACGACAGCCTTCTTTATTATAGATCAAGCCACTAAAACTATTGAATTTTCAAGAGCAGGGCATTGTCCCACACTATTCTACGATAGCAAAAACTCAGATATGACCTATTTTACAAACCGAGGTCTTGGTCTAGGGATTTTGCGCAATGATGACTTTGCCAATTACATTGAAATCAACAAGCAATCCTACACTGCTGGTGATATTATGGTCCTATACACCGATGGTATCACTGAAGCGAGCAACAGTAAAGGTGATGAATATGGATATGATAGATTGAAAGACACCATTGTCCCCCATGTCAATGAAAACCCAGAGACTATTCAAAAAAGATTGATAGAAGATTTGTATTCATTTACAGGGACAGAATTCATAGATGATGACTACACAACGTTGATTGTGAAATTCAAAGAAGAACCAGAAAACAGATAATACGTATAACCATGGTAGATATTAAAACAATAAAAGAAGGAGATATTTTGATGATGAACATCGTTGGCGATGTTGATGCCAGTTCATCTATCGAACTTGATACAGCCCTTCAAGGAGCAATAGACAGCAAAGAGGAGAAGATATTAGTGGATTGCAGTAACCTCAATTACATTTCTTCCGCAGGATTAGGCGTATTTATGTCGTACATACAAGACATAAAGGCTAATGACATAAAAATGGTCATCTGTGGACTCAATGAAAAAGTACATAATGTATTTGAGATTTTAGGACTGCATCAATTGCTCACCATTAAGTCAACAGTAACTGAAGCGAAAGAATATTTAAGTGAAGTATAACCGTAAAGTTCCATGTACTAAAGAACAGCTTAAGGAGATCAGAGGGTTTGTAAACAACTCGCTCGGTCAACATGGGCTTTCTGATGTCGATATCAGCGCGATGGTATTGGCAATAGACGAGGTATGTGCCAACTTAATTATACATTCACACCATTGCAATCCAAAAGAGCACATCGAGATTATTATCAATGTAGGACTTCATGATGGAGTTGAGTTTAGAATAGTAGACGAAGGTGTAGGCTTTGACATCAATGAATATGATGAACCCTCTATCGATGATCTAATCAAGTCTAAGAGAAAAGGAGGAATTGGTCTTATTCTTGTGAAAAAAATTATGGATGATATAGATTTCATCAAAATCAAAAACAAAAACACCTGTCGTTTGTTCAAAAAAATAGATATCAGCTAACAGATTATCACTATTTTCTATTTTCACGCCTCCATGTCGTCAAAAATCGCTAAAATTGCAGCTTGAAAAATTTGATAGAAACATTGAGTATTTACAAAATCACATTTATCCTAGCTACAGCATTATTCGCAATTGGTTGTAGCTCTTTACAAACGAGCAAATCCACTTTATCTCAAAGTGATGTATCAAGCGATCTATTCCATCTTGAAAATGGAATGACAGTATATGCAGATGAATTTGAATATGCCTATCAAAAAAACAACTTCAATAATGATCAAGCCAATACAAAAAAGGATATTGAGGAATACCTGGATTTGTACATCATCTTCAAACAAAAAGTGCAAGCTGCTGAGAGCCTGGGCATGGATACTACCAACGCATTTCTAACTGAATTCAATTCGTATAAAGAATCTCTTGCCAACAGTTATATCAACTCGAAGAGTCTCACTGAGAAACTACTCCAAGAAGCTTATGATCGCTACAAAGAAGAAGTATCTGCAGCGCACATCCTGATCCGAACCACCGATGAAGAAGATACTTTAGCGGCTTATCATAAAATAGATTCTGTTCGCCAACTGGCTATTAGTGGCGAAGACTTCAATAATCTAGCAAAGTCTTATTCGGAAGACCCTTCTGCTGCAAAAAACGGAGGTGAGTTGGGGTATTTCACTTCTATGAAAATGGTTTACCCATTTGAGTCAGCAGCCTACAATACCCCAGTTGGTGAAATCTCTGAAATTGTCAGAACCAGGTTTGGCTATCACATTCTCTATGTGAAGGATCGAAGAAACTCACAAGGAAAGCTATCTGCATCACATATAATGATCAGAACAACTCCAAATGACAATGCTGAGAAGCAAGAGAGCTCCCGCAATAAAATATTAGAAATCCATGATCAACTCAACAATGGTGTATCTTGGGAACAACTCTGCAAACAATTTTCTGAAGATCAGAATACGCGGAACAAAGGTGGAAAGCTTCCCCCATTTGGGACTGGACAAATGCCTCCATCATTTTCTCAAGCAGCATCTGATTTGCAGGAGGTTGGAGAATATTCTGACCCAATCACTACTCCTTTTGGCTGGCACATAATTAAACTTGATGGGAAACTGCCTATCGAAAGCTATGAAAAAATGAAGCCTACAATCAAAAATCATATCAGTAGAGATGAGCGCGTTGCCATCACTCAAAAAGCTTTGGTTAAGAAGTTGAAGATTGAAAACGGTTTTGTTGAGTTCACCTTAAAAAACAAAATCATTGGTAAAATAGATAGTACCGTGCTAATTGGAAAATGGCACTACAATAGTTCTGCGGAAGATTCGTTGGTGTTATTTAAAATAGGGACCGCCCAGTATAGTAAGAAGAACTACTACGAGTATGTTGGCAAAAGCCAGAAATCTACCCGTGGTAAGACAATTTCTTCTTATGCTTCCCAACTTTATGATAAATATGTAGAAGCGTCTTTGCTCCAATATGAGAAAGATCATTTGGCTGAAAAGAACGTAGAATATAAAATGCTCGTTAAAGAATATTGGGAAGGAATTCTTTTGTTCAATTTAATGAATGAGAAAGTCTGGGAAAAGGCTGTAGAAGATACCATTGGATTAAACAACTACTTTGCTAAGAATCAGAATAATTATATGTGGGAATCCAGATCGGAGGGTACGATATACAATGGGTCAACATCACAAATTATTGATGAAATTGAGAAACTATTGAAAACCAATGACACTACTGCTTTGAAACGCGATATATTGCTAAAGAAGTACAATACCCCATCAGATCTGAGTTTGAAGATTGATCAAGAATTTTTTGAAAAAAGCGATCATGAAATATTGAACTTGGTCACATGGCAAACGGGTGTTCAAAAAGTAACACATGAGGGACGCTTCTACTTAGTAAACATTAATGCGATTATTCCTTCACAACCAAAAAAATTAAAAGAATGTAAAGGGTTAGTGATCGCTGACTATCAAGAAATATTAGAGAAAGAATGGGTGAATACACTCAACCAAAAATATCCAGCAGTTATCAATAGAAAAGTTTGGAACAACACATTGACAAAACTTGAAAAATAGAATTCTACACATACTACCTATTGTACTTTTACTATCTGCCTGTGAATTTTTCCAGGTGAAGAAAGAACTCAGTGATGACCTTACCCAAGAAAAACCAATAGCACGGGCACATGATGCCTTTTTATATCATGATGATATAGAAGGGATAGTGCCCAATGGAATGTCTCCTACCGATAGTGCAGAGCGTGTCAATCGCTATATAAATTCTTGGGCAAGGAAACAGTTATTGATCAAAGAAGCAGCTGAGAATATTGTGTTTGATGAAGCTGAAATCGAACGAAAAATCCTAGACTATCGGTACAGTCTGATGGGGTACGAATACCAGTCATTCTATGTCAATGAAAAATTAATAAACGAAGTAACAGATGGAGAAATCCAGCAGTACTACACCGACCATATAGACAACTTCACCCTTAAGCAAAATATCATAAGAGGTAAATTTATCAATTTGCCAGTAGGTGCACCGAGTACTGTGGATGTTAGTAAACTAATCCATTCTCATAAGGAAGAAGACCTTGAGGTATTGAAGACCTATTGTCTTAGCTTCGCTACTTCTTACCAATTAAATGATTCCGTATGGATCAATTTTGAAGAACTTGTACGAAGTACACCATTGGCAGAATTGGACAATAAGGTTAAATTTCTAAAAACAAAAAAATACTCAGAGTCAGCCGACTCAACAAACTTGTACTATTTGAGCATCTCTGAATACAAAATGTCAGATGAGTTGTCTCCAATGGAATTTGTTAAAGATCAGATTGGGAACATCATCATTAATAAAAGGAAAATAGCACTTGCTAGACAATTGGAGGAAGAGGTATATGAAAAAGCCGTTAAAAATAATGAAATCGAGATATATGAAAATTAATAACATTATTGGATTGGTCGCACTGCTGGCCTTAAGTTCCAATGTGAGCCATGCACAATCTCTTGGTCTGCTAGCCGATGAAATCATTGCTAAGGTGGACAATTATATCGTGTTGAAGTCTGATCTAGAGAGTGCTCATCAGCAATCACTTTCCAATGGGCAATATGGAGCCAACTTAAAATGCCAAATTTTTGCACAGCTGATCACACAAAAACTGATGGTAGCTAAGGCAGAAATAGATTCAATTATGGTGACTCCTGATGAGGTAGAAAACAACCTTGATCGAAGAATGCAAATGATTATTCAGCAGACAGGTGGATCAGAAGAACAATTAGAAGAATACTATGGGAAAACGCTTCAGCAGATTCGTGGTGAAGTACGTGATGATATCAAGGAACAACTTGTCGTACAACGAATGCAGTCTCATATCACGGGCGACATCAACGTGACCCCGGCAGAAATCAAAAAATTCTATAATAATATTCCGAAAGATAGTATCCCTTTCTTTTCAACAGAAGTGGTGGTTGGACAAATCGTACGAATTCCAGATGTCGGCAGGCCGCAGATGGACGCGGCCTATGACAAGTTAATGGGATTCAAGAGAAGGGTAGAGAACGGAGAGAATTTCGAGACATTGGCAAGAGAATATTCTCAAGGGCCAAGTGGTAGAAATGGGGGAAATCTTGGGTATGTAAAAAGAGGTGCAATGGTTCCTGAATTTGAGGCTGGTGCACTAGCACTACAGCCTGGAGAAGTTTCAAGTCCGGTAGAATCCGAATTTGGCATTCACCTTATTCAGCTTGTAGAACGAAGAGGTAATGAATATAACTCAAGACATATATTGCTTCAACCAACTCCCTCTACCTCTGATGTGGAGAGATCTGTACGTTACTTAGATAGTTTGAGGTCGTTGATTGTCGATGACAGCGTAGCTTTTGAGAAAGTAGCTAAAGACAATTCTGAGGACAAATTCACTTCTGCAAATGGGGGCTACTTCATGGACAATGCTGGTGCTACCCGAATTTCCGTTGAAAGTCTAGATCCAGTAATCTATCTGACGATTACTGACTCACTGGAACTTGGGGAGGTTTCAAAACCAATGAACTTCAGAATGGACGATGGAAAAGATGCTGTTCGGATCATCTATTACAAGTCCAGAGTAAAACCACACGAAGCAAATCTCACACAAGACTGGCAAAAAATTCAAACTGCTGCACTCAATAAAAAGCAAAATGAAACGCTCAATAAATGGTTCGAGGATGCTAGAGAGGATGTATTTATCAATATAGACAAGACATATGATCATTGCAATATTCTCCGCTGATGAATATTGAGTTGGTAAGTGCGTAATTATTTTATTTCTTTATAGATATCAGAAACCCATAGGGTGGTTCACGCGTACGATGAATGCATTGAACAAGACCAATATGACTTTATCTAATCATTATCATTGAGCGTATGACACAATTTGCTACAGAAGTAGAAGCTGCAGATGGGCTAAACACCGCCTACCAAGACTTAAAGAAGGAGATCTCAAAAATCATCATTGGACAAGATGATGTTGTGAGGTTGTTGTTAACTTCTGTTTTTTGTGAAGGACATTGTTTACTAGTCGGTGTCCCAGGTTTAGCAAAGACTTTATTGATCCAAACGTTAGCTTCAGTAATGGACTTAGGCTTCAATAGAATCCAGTTCACCCCCGACCTCATGCCTTCGGACATTCTAGGTGCAGAGACACTGGATAAAGACCGTAATTTCAAATTTATAAAAGGACCGATTTTCTCAAACATCATCTTAGCAGATGAAATCAATAGGACTCCGCCTAAAACACAAGCTGCATTGTTGGAAGCAATGCAGGAGTATAAAGTCACCATCGCTGGAGAAGATTACAACCTTGCTAAACCATTTTTTGTATTGGCTACACAAAATCCGATCGAGCAAGAAGGCACCTATCCACTACCAGAGGCGCAACTGGATAGATTCATGTTCAATATCAGGTTGGACTATCCTTCTTACCAAAACGAAGTAGATATTGTCAAAAACACAACAAGTGAAGTCAAACAAACCGTAAATAAATTATTATCTGGAGCAGATATTACGGCTTTTCAGGAATTAGTACGTAAAGTTCCTATTGCCGACAATGTAGTAGAGTACGCTGTCAGCTTAGTACATAGAACAAGACCCAATTTGCCAGAGTCACCCAAAATCTCCAATGACTATTTGGAATGGGGAGCTGGCCCAAGAGCTTCTCAATATTTAGTACTTGGAGCTAAGTGTAATGCGATATTCAACGGCAAATACTCTCCAGATATCGAAGATGTAAAAGCAATTGCCAAACCTGTGTTGCGCCATCGTATTGTCCGAAGCTTCAAGGCCGAAGCTGAGGGATACTCCGTAGATAGGATTATAGAAGAGTTGATGTAGGCTATCAATTCAGTGGTTCATCAGTGATGGTAAGAATATCTCCACTGAGAGATGTTCGATACCTTCTAAGTGGACTTCTTGCTGGTCCACCTGTAGGGTTTCCTTGAGAGAAGTCAAAGGAAGATCCACAACATGGATCTTGCATAGACAATCCACTGGGTGCCACTTCTACCAATGCGCAGGCATCATTCGGCTGGTAGGAGCAATTTCGCTCATAAGCAGTATAATCATTTGCAAAAGTAGACTTCCGTAAAATGATTCCTCTCAACCCTCCATCAATAGTGACATGCCCTACACTTTGCAGTGCCAAATATTGTTGTGATTTTAGGTTGATTATTATATCAGGAAAGGAAACAAATGGAATCTGATCATCTATTTGTTCATTGTCGCAGGAAGAAATCAATACAGCACTAATTGAAAGTATCACTCCAAGGAACAATTGACAAATAAGCTTAACCCTCATAATCTGGAAATGTTATTTAATATTCAACGGGGTGAGACTCCTTCTGGTATAAATTACTTATTCAATACTTGTAAAAACCCTGACCAGACTTTCTTCCATGATGCCCCGCGTCTACTTTTTGCTGTTG
>Ga0209634_1002821_pt1 | contig 12016 bp, 10 predicted proteins | sample LinPmetageLP40_FD_184043 | JGI IMG/M metagenome (GOLD analysis project Ga0209634, IMG submission 184043) | Marine viral communities from the Pacific Ocean - LP-40 (SPAdes) (version 2) | ecosystem: Environmental > Aquatic > Marine > Oceanic | place: Pacific Ocean | collected 2010-08-26 | reverse complement strand
ACAGGAAGTAAAAGGTTATAATGGCTTTAAACAATTATGCAAATTTAAAAACAGCTATTGCTAATTTCTTAGCACGTGATGATTTGACTACAGAGATAGATGACTTTATAGATCTTACTGAAGCAGACTTTAATCGTAGATTAAGAATAAGAGATATGGAAACTGTTGATAGTGCATTTACTATTGATGCAGCAACTGAAGCATTGCCTACAGGATTTTTACAGATAAGAAGTTTTATTTTAACTAGTGCTACTCCTGATAGAGTGTTATCATTAATGACTCCTTTTCATCAAGCTGATACACAAGACTTTACTAATACAGGTGTACCTAGAGCTTTCTCTATTGAAGGATCAAACTTTAGATTTAGTCCTGCACCTGACAGTGCTTACACAGCAAGAATAGTTTTCTATAAAGCCTTTGATAGTATTGATAGTACAACTACAACTAATACTATTTTAACAAAGTTTCCTGACATATATTTATATGGTGCGTTATATTATGCATCAACATTTATTAGAGGCATGGACCAACAAACAGTATTACAATTTAAAACTCAGTATGAAGCTGCAATTAAACAAGCAGAAGATGCAGATGCTTTAGATAAATACAATGGCTCACCTTTAATTCAAAGATCAGGTATTAATATTAATCATTTAGATAACGTAAAATAATGCAGTTACCTTTTGGAGAATGGCTACCAGACCTACCAGATCATAATAATCCTGGTTCTACACAAGCTAGAAATGTATTTCCTGCAGTAAACAGTTATAGACCTTTTAATAGTATAGCTGCTACTTCAAGTAATGCGTTAACTGCTAGAGCGCAAGGTGGTAAAGCATTCAAATCTGATAGTGGTGTTGTATCTATATTTGCAGGTGATGCTACTAAATTATATAAACTAACATCTAATGCTTTTGTAGATGAAAGTGGAGGTACTACCTTTAGTTATCCTGCTGAATCTTATTGGGATTTTATTAGATTTGGTGAAGTTGTTATTGCTTTTAATGGTGATGATGCACCGCAAGCATGGACACTAGATAGCTCAACAGACTTTGCAGCATTAGCTGGATCACCTCCATCATTTAGACATGCAGCAGTTGTAGGTAATTTTGTAGTTACAGGTTTCCAAGCTACATTGCAAAACAAAGTACAATGGTCTAGCTTCAATGATCCTACTGCATGGACCACAGGTGTAAACCAAGCTGACTCTGAAACACTACCAGAAGGTGGTGTTATCACAGGAGTGACTGGTGGACAGTTTGGATTAATATTTCAAGAGTCTCGTATTACTCGTATGGATTATCGTGGTGGTAATGTGGTATTTTCTTTTAGAAGAATAGAAGATAATAGAGGAGCTGTACAAGGTAAAAATGTAATACAAGTAGGTAACATGGTTTACTTTTTATCTGAAGATGGTTTTTATGTTACTGATGGTTCTAGTGCTAAACCTATTGGTGCAAATAAAGTAGATCGTTTTTTCTATAATGATCTTAAGTTTGCATTAAGAGAAAGAGTAAGAGCTTCTTATGATCATGAAAATAAATTAATTATGTGGTCTTATCCTTCTGCTACTGGTAATAACTCTAATACACTTAATGATAAGATATTAATATTTCACATAGCTAGTAATAGATGGTCTATTGTAGAATTAGAACATGAAGTAATTATAGAGTACTTATCACCTGGATTTACTTTAGAAGAACTAGATGACTATCCAGCATCAGGTACTAATGATATAGATGCAATAACAGTATCATTTGATAGCCCTATATTTATTGGTGGCTTAAGAACAGTAGGTGCATTTGGTACAGATCATAAACTAGGATCTTTTAATGGTGATGCATTAGAGGCTGAGATAGGAACTTCAGAGACAGAATTGTTTCCAATGAATAGATCTTTAGTTACCCATGTAAGACCTATAGTAGATACTACTGCTGCTACAGGAACATTGAGTTTTAGAAACAGAGTTGCTGATACTGCTTCTAATACTGCTGCTGCTAGTATACATGCTACAGGTACAATGCCTTTTCATAAGTCAGCAAGATATTTTAAATTTAACTTAACTATACCTGCAGCTACTACGTGGTCAGATGCACAAGGTATAGATATAGAAGCAATCAAAGAAGGTTATAGGTAATGAGTATATTTGACGAGTTGAGACAAAAGTATAATAATTTATATTATCCAAATGCAGGTGAGAGACAGTTTCAAGCTGTAAGAAATAATCTTACTAAAGATATTTTATCAGATCAACTTGACTCAGCTAGACAAGAATACAAAAGTTTATTATCAGGTACAGGTTTTAATGCAAGAAGTGTAGATGCAACTAGAGCTGGTCAACAACAAGAATTTTCTATTGATCCTGTAACTGGACAAACAATTCTTACTACTCCAGAATATATGAGTGGATTTAGATCTGATGAAACAGATTTTTTACCAGGTGGTAGTACTTATCAAACTGGTTTTGATTCAGGTGAAAGTGTAATTGATCCTGTTACTGGTTTACCTAGAGAAGTAGTAGCAGATACAACAACAGGTTTAGTTGGTCAAGGTGCTATACAAGCTCAAGGTGGAGGATTTGCTAATCAAGGTCGTGGACGTGAAGATAGAGTTGATCCTGTATCAACACCTAGAGGTTATGATCCTTATGGTACATTTAATATGGCTAATCCTAATCCCCTTACATCAACTGCATTAGGTTTAATTGGAGCAGTTACAGGTATACCAACAGGTTTATTTTCAGGCATTACATCTGGTTTTGCTAAACAAAAACTTAAAAATACTTATGGTATAGATAATAGTGATATAAAAAGTATTAATGAAAATGTAGAAGATGGTATGTCATTAGAAGATGCTATGGATAAATTTAGAGAAACATCTGAAAAACATAAAATTGGTAGAGATCTTATTGGTACTGGTGAAATAGATCCAGGCTTTGGTTTAGTCAGTGATGATAAATTAAGAGACATAAGTAAAAAAGCTGAAGATGATTTTGATAGTTTCTTAGATGACTATGATGATGGTGTTTATGCAGATCCTGTTAAAAGTTTTGATAGAACTGACGCAGAACGTGGTATTACTACTGCTAGATCTGATTCATCAAAAGCAAATCAAAAAGGATCTAAAGCCAATAATGATAGACAAAATGATCGAGCTGCAGCAGGTAACCGTGGAGAAAAAGCTGGCCCTAGAGGTAAAGGTCAATATGGTGGTAGATAATGGCTAGTAAACAAAACTTAGAATATGTTTATAACTATCCTGCATATACTTTAGAAGGGATACTACTATCACAATATGAGTTTCAATTAGTAGCAGAGGATGTTGTAAATCAATTAGTACGATATCATAATGTAGAAAATCAGGAGGTAGCTGCATGGTTTCTGACGTAGATCAATGTAGAAATTGTGAACATAGTTGTCATTGTGGTAATGGTGGTGTCTGTGTTTCTTGTAAATGTGCTAACTGTGAACATAATCCATTAGACGAATTTTGGAAAAAACTTAGTGATGGCTTTAAAGAAAGTGTTGAGTAATGGCTCATACCTACAAAAATTCTAAAGTAGATCTTACTACTACTAATGCTACTGCATTAATTACTGTAGCAGAAGGTTCTACTATTATTATAAAATCTATTATAATATGTGAAGATAGTAATAATAATGATAGTATATCATTAACAATAGTTAATGGAGATAATACTTTTCAGTTTTTAAAAGATACTTTTGTTGGAGCTAAATCTACTATACAAGGTATGGGTGGACATAATGCTACACTAGTATTAGGTGAATCTGATATACTTAAAGCTACTGCTGCAACTGCAAATAGACTACACGTGATAACAAGTTATTTAGAAATTACATGACAACAGCTGTACTTATACCTACAGAAAATGTTAAAGAAGCTGAACCTTTTGTTCTAGAATCTATAGAAAAAGCATTAAAGTATTCTGGTAATCATTATAATCTTAAAGATGTAATGGATTTAATCTATGATAATAAAGCACAACTTTGGATATTATGGAATGAAGATAAAAAAGATAAATATCAAGGTTGTATTGTATCTAAAGTAATAACTAGACCTAATACTAAATCTCTTAACCTATTTATTGTAACAGGTAAGAATAGAAAGTTATGGCAAGACAAAATAGAAATAATAGAAAAGTGGGCTAAGCAACAAGGCTGTACTCATTTAGAAACATATGCACGACCAGGCTGGTCTCGCATTCTTAAACAACATAATTATAAAGTAACGCATTACTTATTAGAAAGAAAATTGGAGGAATAATGTATGTCATTTGGAAATGATGATCCACAAATAACCGAAATCACAGGCGGTATATATGAAGGTGCAGAACCTTATATAACAGATATTATGTCAGAAGCTGCTCGTTTATATGGCAGTGATGTTGGCAGAAATTATTATCCTGGATCTACAGTAGTTCCATTTGCACCAGAAACTCAAGCTGCATTAGATTTAGCTAAAGCAGAAGGCATGAATCTTACTGGTGGTAGCAATATGTATAATCTTGCAGGTAGTGCTTATGGTGGTATGGCATCTGGTGCTGCAGGTGATTCATACATGAATAGAGGTTTAGGTGCTGGTATGGGAAGTTCATACGGAAATCGTGGATTAGGTATGGGTTATGGATCTGCTGATCCTGGTAGAGATGCTTATTCTGAAATACAACCTCAAGGTGATTATTTATCTAGTGTTAGATCTGGAATACTTAGTGATGTTATGGGAGATGTACAATCTTCATTTGGTGGTATGGGTAGAACAGGAACTAGTCCAGGCGCACAGCAAGCTGTAAGTAGAGGATTTAGTCAAGCCTATGCACCTATTGCTCAAAGTGCTGCAGAAGCAGAAAGACAAAGACAATTAAGTTCTAGAGAATCTGCTATTGGTAGACAGTTTACTGGTGGTAGAGAAGCTATGGATAGATTATTTAGAGGAAGCCAAGCAGATATTGGAAGAGAACAGCAAGCAAGAGAAGCACAATTTAATAGACAATATGGTGCATCACAGTCTGACATTGCTAGACAACAACAGGCTAGAGAAGCTATGTTTGGAAGAATGGGTACAGGAGCTGCTGGTTTAATGAGTACACAAGATGCAATGGATGCTAGACGAGCTAGAGGCATAGGTGGTATTGGTGAAGTAGGTAGTGCTTATGAAGATCTTGCAGGTAGAAACTTACAAGATAGATTAAACAGATTTCAGTTTGAACAAGAGTCTCCATACAAAAGATTAAATGCTTTTATTGATCCATTAGTTTCTATAGCTGGACTAAGAGGTCCTAGTTATGAATATTCACAACCTGCTAATAGATTGAATCAAGCATTTGGTGGACTACAATTGGGTAGCTATTTAGGTAGAGACTTTGGTGGAGCTGGTGGCATGAGTGGTAGTAACATAGGTGGATTACTTGGTGCTGGCGCAGGATACTTTTTTGGATAGGAGATTATAATGGACGAATTTGACATATTAGATTATTTAGATACAGGCTCTGGTATATTACCAATGCAAATAGAAAACATAGTTGGTGGTGGCAGTACTGCTAATGTAGGAACTCCTATTAATAGACCTTATGGTTCTTCTAGTGGAGGTAGTGAAGTTGCTGGTGGTGGTTTTGCTTTTCCTTTAGCTTTAGGTTTAGGAACAGGAACTGTTGCAGCAGGATCAGGTTTACTTGCTTCTTCTGGTAATCAAAATTTAAGCAAAGCTGAACAAAGATCACAATCTAGAATGAATCAAAGAGGTGATTTATTTAGACCACAACAAGATTTTTTTGATAAATATATTTCTGGTAGAAAGAGTGATCCTATTGGTAAATTATTTAGACCAGTAGTAAAAGAAAAATTAGGTATTGAATCTAAAAATACAGGTAGTCCTTTTAAAGGTACTGCACCACCTATATCAAAAACAACAACAACAGAAGCAGGTCCAAACTTTGACCTTAAAGATATAGATCAATTAATGAAACCAGATGTACCACCTAAAACATTTAAACAAAAAATTGGTGGTGTATTAAATAATGTAATGGATGCTATTAATAATCCTGCACAAAACGAACAATTTTATCGTGGTCTAAGAGCATATATAGATGGTAAGAATGGTTTAACTATTGGTGAAACATTATTAAAAGAATCTAAACTTAGTAAAGAACAGTACAAAACAATGTTTGATAATGCTTATAAGTTATCACAGATTAGAAAAAATAATGCTTATGCTGATGCACAAGACGCTAAAGCATTAGGTACAGATAATGTAAATCCAGGTGCAAAATTAGCTGCAGGATTAACTTATGGTCAAGGTCTTATACCGCAAATAGAAAATCGTATTACTGCTGAATATTTTCCAGGTGTAGATAAAGATACTATACCTGCAAGACAAATATCTTCATTGGCTTCTATGTTAACACAAGATGTTAATGAAATGATTACAGGTGGTATGGGATTAAATGAAGCAATAGATAGAGCTATGAAAATAGCTGAAAGTCAAGGAGCATTATCTAAAGGTAAAATTCAAGAACGTAGATTTATGTTTGATAAAAAAATACCACCACGTGCTGATGCTAGTAAATATACAGAAAGAACATTTTCTATGAAAGCATTACTAGCTGCAAATAAAGGTTCTACAGAAGAAGAAGTTAGAGCTGCAGTAAATGCTAGACCTAACTCAACTCTTATTGACTAATGGCAATAGACTTAGGTGATGGTATAAACTTAGGACTAGGACTAGATTTAGGTGAAGGTATAAATTTAGATGCAGGATTAGTTAATCCAAATCAAGTTATACCACAACAAGAACCAAAAGGTTTTTTTGCAACATTAAGAAATCCTATTGAGTTAGTGCGTTATGAAAGTTTACCTGTTGCTGCATATCAATATGCTAGTGGTAATACTAAAGAAGTACAAGCTAAGAAAGCTCAAGATTTTATACAAGCTAATCCTACCTTACAAGGTACTCCTGAATATATGGAAGCTGAAGCTGTATTAGAAAGATATGGTTATGCTTTGTCTGAACAACCATTTAGTTTAGAAGCATTACAAGCTGCAGTTAAAACTAATCCAGGTGCAATGGCTGGTGAATTTGTAAATGCATTTATGGCAGATCCATATTTATTGTTTACACCATATGCATTAGGTGGCAATGCATTAGCTAAGTTTATGCAAGCTAACAATATACTTGCTAAAGTTCCTCGTATACAAAGAGGTGTAGCTATAGGTACAGCTGCTGTTCCTGAAGCTGCAGCATATTCTACTGTTATGCAACTTGGTGAAAAAGGTGAACTTGATGCTAATAGAGTAGCTGTTGAAACTGCAATAGGTGGCGCTGGTGCTTTAGGACTTGGTATGTTATGGGGCGGATCTATGAATATTATAGGTCGAAGTACAGATGAAGCTAGAGTAACTAAAGAAACTATGCAAGCGTTACAAGAAAGAGCTAATCGTGGAGAAACAGAAGCTATTACTGAACTTAGTGATTTTGCTATAGGTCCAAGTGGTATACCTAATAACTTTGCTAAACAATTAGATAAGAACTTAAATAGAATAAGTGAAAATAATTCTTATAGTAATAAAACTACTAGAGCTATACAAAATGAAGTAGAAGAAACTATAGCTGAAAATACTAATAAACTTATAAACTATAACAATGAAACTACTTTAGCTAAAAAGATATATGATAAAACTGTTGGTCCAGTAGTTGCTACTACTGTATTTGGTACTGGTGGTTATATTGGTACAGGTGAAAAAGAAGGTGCGTTGTATGCAGGAGCTACTGCACTAGCATTAACTTCATTTGGTAAAGTTTCTAGTGCTGCATTTAAAAGATACAAAGATGTACAAGCAGGTAAAAACTTTGTTAAGAATGTAGTTACTCAAGATGATTTTGCTGTATTTAGAAAAGAAGTTAAAGATGCAGGTATTAAATTAGATGATACAGGTATTGCTCCACAAATAAATTTCTATAGAAGTAATGCAGCTAAACGTAAAGACTTTGCTGAACTAGGTGAATTAAAAAGATTAGTAGATTTAAAAGGACCAGCTATTAGTCGTTATGCTATAGATGGTGTAGATCAGTTTGTTAAAGTAGGTAATGCTACATCTAGAAGATTAAATCAATTATTTCGTAAAGAAAATCCTGTTACTAAAGATAGAGAGTTACATGTATTAGATTGGATACAAGGTAATAAAAATATCAAATTATCAACTGATGAATTAAGAGCTGCAACTACTGCACAAAATTACTTTAGACAAATGCATAAAGTTATATCTGAAGATGAAGATTTATTACTAAGATTTAGAAACAATTATTTACCTGGCTTCTGGCAAACATCAGCGTTTGATTCTGAAGAAGCTATAATGAAACAACTACAATCTTTTTTAACTGAAAGTTCTTCTATACAACAATATAAAGGTAGGCTTGCTGCAGAAAATAGTAAACTTATTAATAGTTATGCAGAAGGTATAGCCAAAGGATTAAAACCTAGAAGTACAAATCTAGGAGATATTATACAAGTATATAATAATGCAGTTAATAAAGCATTAGCTGAACGTAGAGTAGTTAAACTATTTTATAATACAGATATAAATGGTCGTGTTACTACTAAAGGTGATAACTATAAATTTATGTATGATGAATTACCTACTGGTGTTAATGCAGGAGACTATATAAAATTTAGACATCCAGCATTTGAAGCGCATAGTCCTAAAAATGCAGCAACATTAAAAGATATTAATGCACAAATTAAACAATCAGATCTACCAGTTAAAGATCAGTACGAATTAAAAAAGAAACTAACTGATGAAGCATATGCAGATGGTAGAATGGTAGAACCATTTGTATTTAAAGAAGCTGCAACACATCTTAAGTTTATGTTTGATGCTACAGAATCTAAAGGTTTACATAGAGCTATATCAAATATTAATTTCTTACAAAAAAGATTTAGTGTAGGTTATTCTTTCTTTCATGCTGCAGCTCTTATGGAGTCTATGATATTTGCAGGTGTAGGAGTTACACGTGCATTGAATGTACCTATATCTTATTTTAGACCTAAACAAAACTCAGCTAAAAGAATGATTAATGAAGGTGGTAACTTTGATGATTATGAAGCTGGTCTTAAAGCTGGTGTAATATTTTCACATCCTGATGATATTGGACATCATGCATTCTATGATACAGTACAAGGTGCTAATAGACTTGCAGATAGAACTGGTAGTCCTTTAGTTAAATGGACTGTAAATAATGGTATAGATAAATTAGTAACAAAACCATTTAAATTTATTGATGATGTTACCTGGGATCATGTTTATAACTCAGGTAAGTTATATACCTTTCAAACAGCTAGACATAAATTATTAAAAGATCCTGCTAATAAAGATATACCATTAGTAGAGTTAAATAGAAAAGCTGCACAATTTACTAATGATGCATATGGTGGTTTAAACTGGAGACAGTTATACGAAGATATTGAAAATCCTATTATGAAATCTTTAGCAGGTAAAATGCTAACAGTATCTGGTAGAAGAAATATGCAGTTATTAATGTTTGCACCTGACTGGACTATTGCTAACTTAAGAATATTAGGTAATGCTTTACCTGGATTTAATAAAGATCCAGTAGCTAGAAAACTATATCAAGCCTATGCTATTAGAGCTGGTTTAATATATGCTACATTTGGTAGTGCATTACAATATATGTTTACTGGTAAGTCATTACTAGAAAACAAAGACCCAACTAAAATAGACTTGGGTAATGGAGACACAATGGTTTGGTCTAAACAATTAATGGAACCGTTGCATTGGGCTGTACACCCATATAAAACCTTAGTATCAAAACAAGGTAGTACATTAAAATTAACACAACAATTATTATTTAACAAAAAGTTCTTGACAAGCCCTTATCCTAGTCCTATCAGTGAAGAAGATTTATTTTCTCTGTATAGAGCTAGAGATTACGGAGAACAAATAGGTAAATCTTTTTTACCATTTGCTATCAGAGGTGTTGTTGAGAAATTGCAAAAAGATGATTTACATTATCAAGATGCTATCAATGTTATTATAGGACAATTTGGACACCCTATTTACCCAGAAGGTAAAAAGTACAAATATCCAGGACTTAACATAAATTTAGATTAACTAGGAGAATAAAACAATGGCTGGAACAGGCGTAGGAAAATTTAGTTCAACAGCGAGTAACAATACAAGTAACTTGACTGTAAACTTTGCAGAGAACATGGCACCAAGTAATGTCAATAATGCTGCAAGAGAACTCATGGGACACATGAGAGACATGTATGAACAACTTGGAGACGGATACTTTGAGTTTGGTGATGGAGATGGTGAATACACAGTAACACGTGGTGATGCCGATACTATTACTATAACAGGTACAGGAGATATTACATCTGTATACTATGTTGGTAGAAAGATTAGAATCACTGATGGTGGTGCTAATGTGGTAGAAGGCACTATTGCCTCATCTTCTCACTCATCTACTACACAGACTGTAAACTTAACAGGTATCTCGTTAGCTTCTGGCACTCCTACCAAAGTTGAACTAGGTATAGATACTGCTGCGTTTGGTGGTAAAGTAATCCTAGATGATGATGGTGATACTTACATTGAAGCTCCTACTGATGATACTATTGATATCTATGTAGCAGGTGCTAAAGACTTTAGTATAACTGCTAACTCATTTAATGTTTTAACAGGAAGTTCAGTTTCTTTAGCAGATTCTTCTGTACTAAATGTTGGTACTGGAAATGATTTACAAATTTATCATGATGGTTCTCATAGTTATGTGCAAGATACAGGAACAGGTCATTTAAGACTTGCAGGAGACAATGTTCAAATAGTTAATGCAGCAATTGATGAGAATTATATTATTTGTACTGCTAATGGAGCAGTAGACATTTATCATAATAATGTTAAAAAATTAGAAACAACTTCTACTGGTATTGCTGTAACAGGAGAAATTACTGCAACTGGACCTACTGCAATTACAGTTACTGATAATTCAGATAACCTTACATTAACATCAACTGATGCTGATGCTAACAGTGGTCCAAATTTAAGATTATATAGAAACTCAAGTTCGCCAGCTGCTCAAGACCTTCTTGGATCTTTACAATTTGAAGGACGAAATAATAATACACAAGATGTAGTCTATGCAGAAATTTTTTCACAATCAGTAGATGTTGCAGATGGCACAGAAGATGGTTATTTATCATTTAAAGTAATGAATGCTGGACAAGCAAGACAAAGATTACTTTTTGATCAATCTGAAACAGTATTTAATGATGAAAGCCAGGACGTAGACTTCCGAGTAGAATCTAATGGTAACGCCAATATGCTATTTGTTAATGGTGGTACTGATAAAGTTGGCGTAGGTCTAAACGATCCGACTGGAACTTTTCATGTAAAAAGTACAAATGCTGGAACAACTATGTATATTGAGGATAGTCACGCAGGTTCTGGAGACGGTCCAGAATTATATATATACAGAAATTCAGCTAGTCCTGCTGATGATGATCTTATTGGTATTATGAAATTCTTAGGAAAAAATGATGCTGGTCAAGATGTTATTTATGGTCAAATGCAATCAATTATTCTTGATGTTACAGATGGCACAGAAGATGCTAAAACAGTATTTAATAATATGGTAGGTGGCTCATCACTTAATATGTTACAATTAGATCCCGCTGGAGTTATTATAAACGAATCAAGTAATGACCTAGACTTCCGAGTAGAATCTAATGGTAATGCTAATATGCTATTTGTAGATGGTGGTTCTGATCACGTAAATATAGGAACAGCTACCGATTTAGGATCAACTTTAAACGTAGCTGGTGACGTTACTGCATCAGGTGGCAGTTTCTTATTAAATTCAACCAACTTCTTACAATTTTCTAATAACAGTTTTGCAAGGTTTGTTGTAAATGACACCGAAGTGCTAAAGGTTACAAGTGCAGGACTAGGAACTTTTACTGATGGTGTTGTTGCTAGTGGTGA
>Ga0209634_1002819_pt1 | contig 12018 bp, 16 predicted proteins | sample LinPmetageLP40_FD_184043 | JGI IMG/M metagenome (GOLD analysis project Ga0209634, IMG submission 184043) | Marine viral communities from the Pacific Ocean - LP-40 (SPAdes) (version 2) | ecosystem: Environmental > Aquatic > Marine > Oceanic | place: Pacific Ocean | collected 2010-08-26 | reverse complement strand
CAAACACCTCACCGGTGCAAACTGGGAGCGTGATGCAAACATTACTCGCATTGAAGACATTCGTAACGTAGTTGAAGGGGATATCAGCCCTGACGGCCAAGGCACACTTGAAATCAAGCGCGGTATTGAAGTGGGTCACATCTTCCAACTAGGCACCACCTACAGTGAAGCACTCAACGCCACTGTGCTGGATGAAAACGGTAAAAGCGTTGTTATGCCAATGGGTTGTTACGGTATCGGGGTGTCTCGCGTGGTTGCCGCTGCCATTGAGCAAAACCACGATGAACGCGGTATCATCTGGCCACAATCCTTGGCACCGTTCCAAGTATCCATTGTGCAGATTGATGGAAACAAATCCCCTGCTGTAGCTGAGCACAGTGAAGCCCTATACAACGAGTTAACGAACTTGGGTGTTGAAGTATTCTTGGATGACCGTGACAAAAAAACCAGCCCTGGGGTGAAGTTTGCTGACGCAGAGCTTATGGGTATTCCGCATCGCTTAGTGTTCAGTGCTCGCGGCTTAAAGAACGACACCATTGAATACAAAGCCCGCGCCCAGCAAAAAGAAGACGCTGTGGAGCTCAATGTTGCTGACGCCTTAACTCACATCAAATCAGCCTTAGGCTTGAGTTAAGTTATGCGCTTTGTTTTAGGTTGCCTCTTATTTTTCTCAGTTCACCTTGCCCATGGGCAAGTGGATCCAGAATTAAGGCAATACCTAAAACAGGCCATTAATACCAGTAGCAGCTTTAATGACCGCTTTGATGCAGAAGTTTGGATGGTCGACATCCTTGTCCGTTTGTCTCGCTACATAAAGGACAAGGGCTTTCGTGTCTCCTTTCTTACACACCTGCACCATGCGGCCTCTGAACACAACTTACCTCCAGAGATGGTATTAGCTGTCATACAGGTAGAAAGCGCCTTTAAACCCTATGCCCTTTCCTATGTTGGTGCACAAGGTTATATGCAGGTTATGCCTTTTTGGCGCAATGAAATTGGCCGGCCTGATGACAATCTAATGGACCTGAAAACTAACCTGCGTTATGGCTGCGCCATTCTTGCTCACTACCTAAAGCGCGAAAAAGGCAATTGGACACGCGCATTAGCGCGCTACAACGGAAGCCTAGGTAAAACCTGGTACCCAGAAAAGGTATTTAACGCTTGGCAAAAACGTTGGTTTGTTAAAAACATATCCAGAGCCGCTGTCCAGTGAAAAACTGGTAAAACGGCTTAATTCAACTATTCCTTAAGTAACTCAAAATTAAGGATGATCCCATGACCTCTCTATACGAAAAAATTGGCGGTGACAAAGCACTAGAAGCGGCCGTAGATATTTTTTATACCAAGGTCATTAATGATCCCGCCCTCACCCCATTCTTCGACGGCATCAGCATGGATCGTCTAAAGAAAATGCAAAAAGCGTTTTTAACAGTGGCGTTTGGCGGGCCCAATAAATACACAGGGCGCAGTATGCGAGCCGCTCATGCAAGGCCTGTGGCTATTGGTTTAAATGAGGCCCATTTTGATAAGGTGGCCGAACACTTACAACGAACGCTATTAGAGTTAAGTGTGCCTTATGAATTAATCGAACAAGCTATGACTATTGCAGCGTCTACAAAGAGCGATGTATTGAATCTGTAACCGAATAGTTACGCTACCCACAGGGCACTACAATTCTTAACGCACGCTTACTTAAGTTCTCAAGCTTTTTGACGGTTATTGACTAATATTAGTTTGTGTTCGCGGAGGAATTCACATGCTAGAAAATTATAAAACCATCAAATTCAGCAAGCTAAGCACCGAACCACAAAGCATCACCCCAGACAGAGGCTTTAAAGAACTCACCCTAGATGACTCAGCCATCTCCGTCATGAGTGACCACCGACTTGAAAAAGCTCCCATTTGTAGCATCAAAACATCATTAGATGCAGCCAGCAAAAAAATGGCCGACGAAAAAACAGGTTTACTACTGGTAGAAAACAACGAAGGTCAAATTGTAGGCCTCATTTCATCTGCAGATATTGCTGGCGAAAAACCCATCCAATATATAAACGATACAAAAAAATCACGAGATGAAATTAAAATAGGTCACCTAATGACCTGTGTAAGTGAATTACCGGCATTAAATATTCAAGATGTACTTAAATCTAAAATTGGCGACGTACTACACACACTGAATGAAATTGGCAGCGAATACATCCTGGTCACCACACAAGAAGCAAACGAAACCCATATCCGCGGCATATTCAGTGCTCGTAATATTGCACGCTCTTTGAATATTTTCTTTAGCCCAAGCCCAGGTGCTAAAACTTTTGCAGAGTTTAGTCGTGCACTGAGTGAAAGCCACCAAACCCATTAATCAAATTAAATGACTTTCTTTATAGGCAGCCCAAGGGCTGTCTTTTTTTGTTCACGCAACGACAACAATAAAGGGTTTAGCGTTTCAAACCAGCTGGTATGAGTATCCACAACAGCAAGTTTGCTAATGCGCTCACCGTGAATCAGCTCACTTAACTCACCCACAGTGGTCATTGCTAAATCTTTATTAAGATAAAGTTCATCATCTTGATTTATTAGCCAATCCCCTTCCATGAGCGTCACTAATACAGACTCCCACTCATCCACATTGACTAAAGTGAGTGCCTGACAGAGTTCTTCTCGTGTAATACGATGTTGAGCGTGGGTACTTTGCAATTGCTGTAAAATTATTAAAGCCCAATCAAGTTCACTGGCTTGTTTACCGTAACTACTTTTATGAATAAAGGGCATAGCCCTGACCAATTCAGCGCCCAGTAAAACCACACACCAAGCCACAAATATCCACAATAAAAATAAAGGCACGACGGCAAAGGCACCGTAGATCAATTGATAAGAAGGTGAAAATGACACCATTTTCACAAAACCAATCTTACAAATTTCTAAGCAGATGGCCCCAAAAAAACCACCGGCTAAGGCATGTTTAAGACGCACTTGTGAACTGGGCAAAAAGTAATACATACCCGTTAAAGCAATCATAGAGATCAAAAATGGCAGCCATTTAAATAACAACTCATTAAAGTGAAACACCGAATCCACATGATCCACCCACAACTGAGAACTTAACAGGTAACTGCTGAGCAAAAACGCGACACTCAAAAAAACCGGCCCAAGCACAATAACCAGCCAATAAAACAAAACTCGCCTACCCACTCGGATACTCTTCACACGCCAAATTTGATTAAACGAACGCTCAATGGTCATCATTAAACTCAATGCACTGAACAATAAAATAATTAAACCGATCCAAGTGAGTTTTTTTGCTTGCTGAGAAAAGTCACTTAAATAGCCCTGAATCGCATCCCCGGATGCGGGCACAAAATGCTGAAAAATAAAATCGTGAAAGGTATCAATTAAAGAACTGTATTGCGGAAACCAGGTAAGCATGACATAACCTGATGCCATCAAGGGCACAATGGCAAATAAGGTTACAAATGTGAGTTCAGCCGCTTTACTGCGGTTTTCATTCCCCTCAAAGCGTAAAACCAAAAACCAGCAAAACTGCCCCAACGCCTTCACATTCAAAACTCGCACTCCTATTCAATATGGGTACAATAACGGCTTTCGCTTAGTTTGCAACGAGTACCCATTTTTATGACCATCGAAATCTGGCACAACCCACGCTGCTCTAAATCAAGAGAGACACTGGCACTTCTTGAACAAAAAAACATCAGCGCGAACATTTATCTTTACCTTGAAGACAAGCCAGATGCCAACACCATTCAATCGGTCTTGGATAAACTGGGCATCAGTGCCCGTAAACTTCTGCGCAACTCAGAAGAGGCTTACAAAAGCCAAAATCTTAAAGACAAAAGCTTGTCGGAATCCGCTTTAATTCAAGCCATGGTAAACGAGCCAAAATTAATTCAGCGCCCAATCGTCATTAATGGTGATCAAGCTCGCCTTGGCCGCCCACCCGAAGACGTATTGGAGATTTTGTAGTGGCCAGCCCCTATATTCTCATTCTTTACTATAGCCATTCGGGTGCCGTGGCCAACATGGCAGAACATATGGCCCGCGGCGTAGAAAAAGCCGGCGTTGAAGCGCGTATACGTACTGTGCCAAGCGTTTCAGCTGACACAAGCGCAACCACGGCACAGATCCCTGAAAGCGGCCCACTGTATTGCACAGAAGAAGACCTACGCCACTGCAGCGGCTTAATTCTAGGAAGCCCAGTACGTTTCGGTAACATGGCAGCAGCCATGAAGTATTTTTTGGATGGTACGACCAATATGTGGCTCACAGGCTAATTGGTCAACAAACCAGCTGCTGTATTTACAAGCTCCTCAAGCCTTCACGGCGGCCAAGAGAGCACCTTACTCACCATGATGCTGCCACTATTACATCACGGCATGATAATGGCTGGCGTTCCTTATACAGAAGCTGAACTTATGGACACACAAACGGGTGGCACACCCTATGGCGTCAGTCACTTTGCCGGCAAACAAAGCAACCTGCCACTTAGCCAGGATGAGATTGCACTTTGCCAAGCCCAAGGGCTGCGCATTGCCTCGCTTGCCAAACGCTTAGAGAATTAAATGAACATTTTAAAAACCAGCTATTACTTAGCACTAGCCTGCCTTGCCCTGCAGTTTATTTTATTGGGCATCGGCAGTTTTGATCGCCCTGACATTGTCATCAACAGCGCTTATGATGTGTTTATTGGCGTTTTATGGACACTCATTAAAGGCATCCCTTGGTTAGTATTGGTGCCAGGATTAATCATGAAGAGTAAAAACATCATGGCTTGGATGAGCTATGTTTGCTTGGTTTACTTTATCATCTGGATTTTGGCGGCCTTTGGCGCCCAAAACAGCACGCTGGCTTCAATTGGCGTGATTGTAACCTTGGTTCAGTTTGTTGCATCAAACACTTATACGCGCTTAATAAAACGCCAATAGCTAACGCAAAACGCCACTGAATCAGTGGCGCTTTGATGTACTTAGGTTTTTAAATATACCTAATTTAGTGAAAGATTAGTCGATCCACTCACTATCATCGTCTTCGTCGGCAAGCTCAGTGGTGACACTTTCACCACATTTTTTACACTTACCTTCTATCATAATGACGCCATCCAATTCGTATTCCACAGGGTCTTTCATGCCTAGGTCTACTTGTTGGCAGTTATTACACCAGGTTTGCTCTAAAAAAGATGCTTGATCTTCTGCGTCACGCTGGTAAAAGTCTCTTTCTTGTCTTTCCATTTTTTACTCCAATTTACTTAGCACAGGATTGTATATGGAATATCCTCGTTTTCTAGTCCTTGAAAGCAGTAGTTACGAAGAAGATGCGTATCCCATCACCGCATGCTGGTCTATTTTTGATGGCCAACTTAAAGATGTCATGATCCGCCCAGAAGACGAATGGAGCCAGTGGGACGCTTCAAATGAAGATCGCCATGGTATCACCCGAGATCAGATCGAAATGGTCGGTGAAACCGTCTTAGATGTTATTCGTGAATTATCTGAAGACGTGGACAAACAACCGGTCTTCGTCAGCGAACCCTACATGTATGAAAAGTGGCTCACTACCCTATATGGGGCCTATGGCGCTGAATTACCTTTTGATATTGTTCCAATGACGGAATTATTTCAAATGAACGAAGCTGAGCTGCAAGAGGAACTGGAAAACCTATCCCACAATTTGTTGTTGGATTTAAAGGTACCAGAAGAGAAAGTGCGCACATGCCTAGAACTCTATGCACGCTTGTTAGAAGCAGGGTTAATCGAGGACTACACTAACTAAATAAGTTACCAGTCCATCACGGCCTTAACAAAAGGCCGTGTAAGCTTTCTTTGAGCACTCAAGGATGCGTTATCTAGCTGCTGCAGTACCTCAAACATCTGCTCCATATCCCCATTGACTTGACGTACCACGTACTTGGCAACATCAGCGGTAATTTCTAAACCGCGGTTATGTCCACGTAACTGCAATGTGCCAATTTTAAATTCATCATCTGGGTCATCAAACTCATAAACCAAGCCCCACTTTAAACGTGAGCGTAGGTCTGGCAGTTTAACGTTGAGATCTTCAAGGGGTTTATCAGCCGCAAAAATCATACGCCCACCGGCATCTCGAACCCGGTTAAACATATGAAATAAGGCTTCTTCCCACTGCTCATCGCCAGCGATGGCTTGTAAATTATCAAGCGCGATTAAAGGCAGTTCTTCAAGGCTTTCGAATACAGCCGGTGAATACCCCACTAGCTCGTCTAGCGGCAAGTAAACACTATTGAGACCAATGGCCTGAGCCTCATGACAGGCAGCTTGCAGCAAATGACTGCAACCAGAACCCGCCTGGCCACTCACATAAATACTTTGCTCGCCCTCACCTTTAGCGGCAAGCTGGATTTGCTCAACCGCCTCAAGATCTTGCTTGGCGTAAAAGTTCTCAAATGTAGCTTCATCACGCAATTGCACTCGTAAGGGCAACTGCTCTACAACCTGTATTGATGCCATCAGCTTTCCGAATAAAACTCTGTATCTTTATAAATTTCGTGTATATGGCGTAAGAGTACCACAATAATGGCTGAGACAGGCAGCGCCAATATCACACCCATGAACCCAAACAGCTGCCCGCCCGCCATAATGGCAAAAATCACGGCCACAGGATGCAGTCCAATCTTATCTCCCACTAGAATGGGGGTTAAAACCACAGATTCAATGACCTGACCCACACCAAACACAATTAAAATGAAAAACAGGGGCCAATCGAGTCCAAATTGAAAATACCCTGCCAGCATGGCCGCAATAATACCAATGGCAAATCCCATGTACGGCACAATACTCGCTAAGCCAGCGATAAGCGCTACTAACAGGGCCAACTTAAGACCTACAATCCAAAGACCAATCCCATAAATCAACGCTAAAGCAGCCATTACCCAGAGCTGACCACGCAAAAAGGCCCCAACCACTTCATTACATTCGCGCCCTAAGGTGCGGGTAGTACCTTGAAAACGAATCGGCATCATTTTTAGCAACTTGGCCATCAATATGTCCCAATCACGTAGCAGATAAAACCCAACCACTGGCACCAAGGTCAGATTAACCACAAACCCAATAAAGCTTCCCGCCGAGGAGGTTATCTTACCCAGTAACGAGGCTAAAACATCTTGCGCGCTCCCCCACTGGCTAATAATCTGCTCACGTAAATGGTCAACGTTGAACACATCCGCCTCTAATGCCAGTGTTTCAATCAGCCAAGGTTGCGCCACCAATTTAAACCACTCAAAAATTGCCGGTACCTGCCCATAAACCACTTTAAGCTGGTGCAGCACTAAAGGAATTAAGATAACTAAAACACCCAACAGTAAAACGCTCAGCACAAAAAAGCACACCACCACCGCCCAAGTGCGGCCTAAGCCCTTGGCTTCAAGCCGGTCTGCCACCGGATCCCCCAGGTAAGCAAGCAAGCCGCCTACAATGAAAGGCATTAAAACAGGTTCTAGTTTAAATATTACCCAGCCCAGTAGCAGCAGAGCGATTACAACAACCAAAGGCTTTAAGCTCAATTGCACAGCATTATTCATTAATGGCTTTCCTTACCCAGACAAAAAGATAATGTGCGCCACTTAAAATTGTCGCCGCGGCACACATCCAAATCATAAAACGTATTTGTTCATCACTCATCAGCCCAGTAGCCACATGCACCAGTAAACTTAAAATGAGCAATATTTGAATAAAGGTACTGATTTTACCCAGCACACTTGGCTGCACATCAAATGGGCCAAACCACCAACGATATAAACCCGCACCGCCGACTAACATAACATCGCGACCCATGATCAACACAAACAACCAAAGCGGCAGCAAACCCTTAAATACCAACACAGCTGCGGTTGTAACCATTAATAGCTTATCGGCCAGTGGGTCCATAACCGCGCCCCAGTGACTTTCCCATTGAAACCGGCGGGCCAAATAGCCATCTACCCCATCCGATACGCCGGCAAAGGCAAATACAAACAAAGCACTGTCATACTCACCAAACCATAAAAGCAACGCCACTGGTGGCACCGCAGCCAAACGCAAAGAGGTAATGATATTGGGTAAGTAACGCAACAGAGTTTGTTTCATTAAGCGCTATGGCTGCCAATTAAAATGAATAAGGTTGGTCACAAGCGGGTCCAACTGCTCTTCTTGCTGTGCCTGCTGGTTGGCAGGCACCTGGTTCAATTTCTTACCCAAAGCCAAAACTTGCTTGAACTGAGCGAGACTACCACTGAGATTAAGTTTTAATTCAACATCATCGCCTTTCACGCCAGCCACAAACACTTTTTTGGTGATTGTCAGGCCCTCTAAGTAACGCACTAATGAAGCGTACTGCTCTAAACTTTTCACATTCGTCACTTTAATGTCTAAGGCATCACTGCCCACGTCGGTGGCACGAATGGCAAATGTATTGGCCAGCACTTCTGCTGAGGCGCTGATACCCGATAAAACTTGCTGATTAAGACCTTCTGTTTCAAATTCATAATTAAACTCTCGGCCTTTAAAGAAAAAGCGCCACAGCCCCACCCAGTTACCTTTATTGTTTTTATAAACACGAGCAGCCAATACAGACTCAGCATCATAGCGCTTACTGGCCTCTATTATGGAACCAGAGAACAAGCCCCACAGACTTTCTTGTGGCAGGCGCATGGCGTCTTCTAAGTCATAAATAGGCAATACAACTGGCACACCACGGGCTTGGCTGGCATTTTTAACCGCTAACGCTGCCGCGCCATCACCACCGTCAATCAAAACGGTACGCTGACCATTATCTTTCATTAGCCACAATAGAACCGTTGGTCGATTATTTCCCCAAAGCGGCAATTTGGCTTGCTTGATAATGCGCTGAATAGATTGTGTCTCAAACTGCATTTTTAACCAGCTTGAGCCTGGTGGAATAGATGCATCCCACTCATCTTTTTTAACGGCTTCATAACTATATTGGTACAAGTATTGATCAGCGATGGCAATCGCACGCTCAACCACTTCGTTTTCCGCAGGCACAGAGAAGCCACTGACCTTTTGCAGCACCTCAACCAAACCCTGCTTTGCCCCATGCTGGCGGCTATCCAATTGCTGATCGGGAACGGGCACTTGTGCCTCATAAAGCCCAGAGACAGGCACCGCCCAAAGTGTCGAAGTAAAAACAGCCAGAGCAATAAAACACAGATGAAATTTCATGAATTGATCTTTATTCCTATAATTGGCGGCTATTCTGACAAATTCGAGAAAAAATGCAGCCCCCAACTGCAAATTGTGCCATCTAAAGCACATGTATGTTTTATAAAAGGCTGACTAGGTGTTAAAATCCGCCCCCTTTTTTACTCATCGATACTTTCCCGCACAAAAGGGCTGCCAATATGAGCGAGCAAAACAAGTCACTAAGCTATAAAGACGCCGGCGTAGACATTGACGCAGGTAATGCGCTTGTCGACAACATCAAAGGCGTAGTGAAGAAAACGCGCCGCCCTGAAGTAATGAGCGGTATTGGTGGCTTCGCTGGCCTTTGCAGCCTACCAACCAAATACAAAGAACCTGTATTAGTATCAGGCACAGACGGTGTGGGCACCAAGCTACGCCTTGCCATGGACCTTGGTAAGCATGACACCATCGGTATCGACCTTGTTGCCATGTGCGTCAACGATCTTATTGTATGTGGTGCTGAGCCATTATTTTTCCTAGATTACTATGCAACGGGCAAACTAAACGTTGATGTTGCTACTAACGTGGTAACCGGTATAGGCGAAGGTTGCCTGCAGTCTGGTTGTGCCCTTGTTGGTGGTGAGACCGCTGAAATGCCTGGCATGTACGAAGGCGAAGATTACGACCTTGCAGGTTTTTGTGTAGGCGTGGCTGAAAAAGCAGAATTAATCGACGGCAGCAAAGTTAAAGAAGGCGATGTCATCATTGGTCTTCGCTCTTCAGGCGTTCATTCAAACGGCTATTCATTAGTACGTAAAGTAATCGAAGTATCCGGTGCCGATCTAAGCCAAGACCTAGATGGCCAAACCCTAGGTGATGCTCTACTTGCACCGACTCGCATTTACGTTAAGCCTATTCTTAAAATGCTTGAAACCATCGATGCACACTCAATCTGCCACATCACCGGTGGTGGCATGTACGAAAACATTCCTCGCGTACTACCTGAAGGCACCAAGTGTATTTTAGATAGCGCAGCATGGGATCGCCCAGCGGTATTTGATTGGCTGCAAGAAAAAGGCAACATCGACTGGCATGAAATGCACCTGACCTTCAACTGTGGTCTAGGCATGATTGTTGTGGTTGATGAAAAAGACGCACAAGCCACCATGGATATCCTAAACGCTGAAGGCGAAACCGCCACCCTAGTTGGCCGCATCGAAAAAGCGGGCGAAGGTGACGAGCAAGTCATCGTTAAAGGCGTAGACGAGGAATAAGCACAGTGAAAGCCGAACAAGCAGAACCTGCGCGTATTGTGGTATTAATTTCTGGTTCAGGTAGCAACTTTCAAGCGATTGCTGAAGCCTGCCTAAAAAAAGAAATTGATGGTGAAATTGTTGGGGTGATCAGCAATCGCCCCGGCGTCATGGGCCTTGACCGTGCCACACAACTTGAGATCCCAAGCTCTGTTGTTGACCATACGGAATACTCAAGCCGTGAAGAATTTGATGCCAAGCTAATACATGAGATCGACCAATATGGCGCCGATCTTGTGGTACTTGCAGGCTTTATGCGCATCCTAACGCCGGACTTTGTTCGACGCTACAAGGGTCGCCTGATCAACATCCACCCATCACTGCTGCCTAAATACAAAGGGCTCAACACCCACAAACGTGCCCTTGAAGCAGGTGACAAAGAGCATGGGGTAACCGTGCATTTTGTTAGCGAAGACTTGGATGGCGGGCCAAATGTGATTCAAGCAGTTGTTCCTGTGCTAGATGACGACAATGAAGGCAGCTTGAAAACACGGGTTCAGCAGCAAGAACTTATCATCTACCCCATTGCAGTTAAATGGTTTGTAGAAGGCCGCATCTCAATGCTTAAAGGTGATGCCTACTTCGACAACCAACCCCTGCCTGAGTCTGGTGTTCAGCTTACTTCATAACACGAGTAAGCTTGCATAAATTAGAACAGACATTTCTAGCCAGTTGCTGGCATGCACACAGCAACTGCGCTTATACTCAAAGCATATTAACGACCTACCTAGGCAGGATGCTTTGCACCACATCATCGTCACTTTTTTTATCTTACTTGCTAGCCAAAGCAGTCTTGCAAATGACACCAACCAGGCACCTAAACCTGCCCCGTCTTTTATACCGTATAAAGCCAGCTATGAAGCCACATGGAAAGCAGGCTGGTTCCCCATTACGGTTGATGCCAGCCGAGAACTAAGCAAACTTGAAAACGGTTTATGGCAACTAACATTTGAAGCATATTCATCCGTTGCAGACCTGCATGAAGAAACCCAATACAGCATCGAGAGCAACACAGTAAAACCACAAGAATATCGCTACAAAACATCTGGTTTTTTATCCAAAAAACGACGCTCCCAAACATTTGACTGGGAAAAACAACAAGTCTGGATCCCAAATCGTGATGCATGGGCCAACTACGAACTCACATTAGGGATTCAAGACAACCTGAGCTATCAGGAGCAAATTCGACTGGACCTAATGGCTGGCAAAACCGAATTTTCATATTCCGTGGCCTATAAAAATCGCCTAAAAAATTACAAATTCAAAGTGGCAAAATATGGCAAGACCAAAACCAAACAAGGTCTAATTAACACCGTTGAAGTCATTCAAGAAAAAGACAACAGCAAAGAATCCACCCGTATTTGGTTTGCCGTTGATTACAACTACCTGCTTATCAAGCTAAAAACCAAGCAAAAAAATGGCGACAGCAATACCATCAGCTTAAAAAAGGCCACTCTCGAAGATAACGTCCTTTTAGGCTTCTGATACTTTTTTCCTATACACAAATCACGTAGAATCCCCCTCATCCAGGAGGAGGCTTC
>Ga0209634_1002816_pt1 | contig 12025 bp, 30 predicted proteins | sample LinPmetageLP40_FD_184043 | JGI IMG/M metagenome (GOLD analysis project Ga0209634, IMG submission 184043) | Marine viral communities from the Pacific Ocean - LP-40 (SPAdes) (version 2) | ecosystem: Environmental > Aquatic > Marine > Oceanic | place: Pacific Ocean | collected 2010-08-26 | reverse complement strand
CTACAAGGACCATATCAAATTATCAATAATACAGATAAAGATAGAAGCTAATGCCTAAGGCAAAACCACTATCCAAAGAACAAATTCTAGCAGCCCAAGCTAAAACAAAATCAAATATGGCTGCTGCAAGATACCTTCATGTGTCTTATCAACATTATAAACGATACGCTAAGTTGTATAAATTGTTTGATGGGCACAAAAACCAAAGTGGTAAAGGCATTCCTAAATTTTTAAATAATGGTAAAAAAGATCCTGCACTCTTAGATATAATTGAAGGTAGAGTAAATGCTTCATCTTTTTCACCTGCTAAAATTAAATATAGGCTTATAGAAGAAGGATATTTATTAGAAGAATGTTCAATGTGTGGTTTTCAAGAACGTAGGGTGCTTGATTATAAAATGCCTTTATTATTACATTTTAAAGATAATAATAAATCTAATTATAGCAAAGAAAATACTGAATTATTATGTTATAATCATTATTTTTTAACTGTAGGAGATATTTTTACTGAAAAAGATGTTAAACAAATAGAATCATCTCAAGAACATTTTGGCACCACAGATAAAATAGAATGGGAAGTCGATGATTACCATTTACAACGTTTAAAAGAATTAGGGTTAGATGGAAATGAAGATGATCCTAATCAATATATTTCTAGAATATGAAAAAATCAAAACGAGCAAGATCTATAGACAAAAAACATTATAAAATAACAACAGATTATAATAAACAAAAATCCAAACATTTAGAAAAATTAACAGATAAGATACTAAAACAAGACGAAAAATTAGAACAGTTAAAATCTAAAACAATGAAAGGGGATTTTTTAAAAAACTTTTAATTATGAGAATTTTTATATTATTATTTATATTATTACTTTACCCTACAACCCCTATAACTCAAGAGAAACTTCCTGAAATTAAAATTAAAGAATTAAAGGAAAAAGTAGTTGAAGTTAAAGGTATGGAAGAATTTTTATTTGCTATAGGTCATAAAGAATCAGGTAATAGATACTTTATTGTAAATAGGTATGGTTATATGGGAAGATACCAATTTGGTCAATCAACTTTAAAAACATTAAAAATTAAAGTAACTAAAAAAGCATTCTTAAACAGCCCAGATTTACAAGAATATGCAATGCAGCAAAATTTACTATATAATAAAAAGAAATTGCAAAAATATATAGATGAGTTTGATGGGCGAATTATTCATGGTATATTAGTCACTGAATCAGGATTATTAGCTGCTGCCCATTTAGGAGGTGCAGGTAGTGTTAGAAAATGGTTTAGAAATGGTAAAATAAGAAAAGATGGTAATGGTGTTAAAATAACTACATACATGCAGCGATTTTCAGGTTATAAATTATATTTATAATAAAAAATCATGGCAAGAATTGTTGTAGGAACTTTTATACCAAGTAAAAACAAAAAAAGACCTGGTGTTCATTCAAAAAATAACACTAGCAGAAGTAAAAATAGTAAAAATTATGTCAAAGCGTATAGGGGTCAAGGAAAATAATATGGATTTAAGCACTGTATCTCTTTTTAATCATATGACTGATGAAGATTTTCTTGCAATACATAATGCTGGGCAGTTAAAAAACCTATGTAATGCCTTAAGTATGGATTTGCAAAACACAATTGATAAAAAAAATAATGCATATACTGCATAAACTAATAATAAGAGGGCGCTATTAGTCCCTTTTTATATATTTATAACTAAACAAACATTAAATAAAATGATTTACACAGCAGAAGATCCAGGTAATTGGTCCCAATGGAAGCAAAAACCAGAAAATAAAAGTTTACCTTTAAATGAGGCAAAACAAAAATATTTAAAAGAACAATTGCTTTTCGAAGATCAATACACTAATTTTGTAGCAACTCAACAAGCAATTCAACAACAAAAAGCTCAAACTGGAGGAACATCTTTAAATGGGGTTACAGAAGTAGCATTTGATGCATTACCAGTATTTCAAACAAACACAGGTAATACACAAACATTAAAAGTTTCATTTGCAAAACCAGTATTGGTTACAGGTTCTCCATTAGTTACAGTGGCAAATAATCAACTTGGTGGTGGAACAGCAGCAACATTTAACTACACATATAGTGCAGGTTCATCTACAAATGAATTAACATTTCAACATATTCATCCAACAGCAGCAGTTGCATCCCAAGGATTTTCAGCTAATGTTGTAGAAAATGGAGTTGACTTAGTATCAGCTGGAGGTACTGTAGTACAACCAGGAACACCTACAAATGGTTCATATAATTTTGTAGCAAATACTAATTATACAACATCAGGTGATGGAGTACAAATTGCAATGACAGTAGAGGTTGTTGGTGGTAATATTATTGAAGTTAATGTAACAGCAATAGGAGAAGAATTTATCCCAAATGAAATAATTACATTTGCAGCTGGTTCTTTAGGAGCTTCATCAACAGGAGGTTCTGTTACAGTAGTAGCTAGTGTACTTCAAGCAGATACAGTTAGTTTTGCAGCAGGATCTGCAGTAGCGTTAAATAGTGGAACTATAAAAACTGGAGATGGTTCATTTAATACTCAATATAATGATATTAATCGTAGACAAGGAACACCAGCTTTAGGTTTTACTTCAACATCTACTAAAACAGGTGTAGCAAGTTAAAAGTAAATTAAAAAATAAATTAAAGATAATTGCGGTAACATTTGGTTACCGCATTTTTTTTTCGTATATTCACGTATAAAATAAAGGTTATACTATGGCATTATGGAAATTCACAAATTTAAATAAACACGGAAACTATAGAACAAGAATAATTCATACTAAAGGTGCATTAAGCATACCTGGTAGTGGATTTGGTCCAACTATATTTGCAAATCGATTTAAGTATGAATATAAAGGTGAAGTTTTGCCCCCAACAATAGCAAGTATAAGTGGTAAAACATATTTAATGCCCTTATGGAAGGAAGTAGATCCAAATACTACTATAGATGATATAAATTGGATTAAACCTAAACCTAAAGTAAAACAAGAACCAATAGTTGTAATGACTGTTAGCAGTAGCAACGCAGATAAAACGTATAAAACGGTATATTATCCAGATTCAGGTAAGTTTCATTGCAATTGTCCAGGTAGATGGAGAGCGTTTGATGGTAAATGTAAACACATAAAATCACTAGAAAAAAAATCAAATATATGATAGAATTAACAAATTTTATAGAATCGATGCGCGCTACAAGTAGTGCTACTGAAAAAATTCAAATTATTAAGGATGCTGATAAATACATCCATAATATATTAGAATATGTTTATAATCCCTTTAAACAGTATCACGTTACTAGTAAAACTTGTATTAAAAATAAAGATAAAATTACTAAAAGTAATTATAGTTTATTTGAATTATTAGATAAATTAACTAATAGAGAATACACAGGACATGAAGCTATAGGTTTAATAAACGGAATGGCTGAAGGTAAATTTGAACCTTATATCTATAAAATTATAGATAAAGATTTAGGTATTAGAGCTGGTGATTCAATTATTAATAAAGCAGTACCTGGATTAATACCTACATTTAAGGTTGCATTAGCTAAAGAGTATGATGATAAATGTGATTGGAATGATGGGTGGTATGCTTCAAGAAAATTGGATGGTGTTAGATGTTTAGCAGTTGTTAATTATGAAGGTGAATGTACACTTTATTCTAGAATGGGTAAAGAATTAACTACATTAAATAAAGTAAAAGAAGCTATTGAAGCATCAGGTATTATTAATACTGTATTTGATGGTGAAATTTGTTTAATTGATGAAAATGGAGATGAAGATTTTCAAGGTATAATGAAACAATTAAGACGTAAAGATCACCAAATCGAAAATCCTGCTTATATGATATTTGATATGCTTCACAAACCTAATTTTGATAATCAAAAAGGTGGCCCTATATTAAGTGAAAGATTAGGAGCATTAAGAGGATTTTTAACAGGTAGATATATTACAAATAATATACTACGCTATACAGATCAATACCAAATAACAGATGGTAGACACTTTGATAAATGGGGTCAAATAGCAACTGATAATAAGTGGGAAGGATTTATGGTACGTAAAGATGTTACTTATGAAGGTAAACGTACTAAAAACTTACTTAAAGTAAAGAAATTCCATGATGCTGAGTATGTTGTAGTTGATTATGATAATGATGATCATGAAGTAGTTAGAGATGGCAGATCAGAAACAATTAAAATGCTAGCTCAAGTATGGATTGAACATAAAGGCCATAGAGTAAAAGTTGGTAGTGGTTGGAGTCAAGAACAAAGATTACAATATATGGATGGTTCAATTGTAGGTAAAACAATTACAGTACAATATTTTGAAGAGACACATAACGATAAAGGTGGTATTAGTTTAAGATTTCCAACTGTAAAAGTTGTTCATGGAAATAAACGAGAAGTATAAAGTAATAATACGTTATTTGGAATTAAGACAAATGAAAAAGTAAGCCGAAAGAGTGCGAGTAAGTAGGATATTTTCATTATATTTACGTGTTCGAAAGGTTCGGGCAATTAATTAAAAAAAGGTTATATATGTTTTATCAAGTACAAAATCAAAAATTAAAAAGAAACAATCAATTTAGAGTTCAAACAATCCCAGCTGGTTTAAAAGAAATTAAAGCTAAAGGATGGAATATTGCTGATTGTAAATTTGAACATTTAAGAGATGAGCTAGTTACTAACAAGTATAAAGAGTTAGATGGTCGTATGAATAAACGTGGTAAACAATTTGCAATGAGAGCAGGATTATAAATTTAAAAATATGATAATAAAGGAGAGTTATAATATGTCTAGATTAATTAGAAGAAAATTAATGAGGGATTTTAATATTAAAGAACTTTTTGATTTTAAAGCATTCTGTAAATTTCATGAGGCAAAAGAGTGTGAAAATATGAAAGCACTTTATAATATGGGTGATGTTAGAGGGAGATGGGCTGAAAGAGTACTACAAGGTTTAATAGGTGATAAAGTTAAAACTTCTAAATCTAACCAAAATACTCATGGTTATGATATAATAATAAATGGTAAAAAATGGGAAGTAAAAACTACATCATCAATTCAGCAGCAAAATTCAAAACATGGAACTGCCTATTTACAAATTGGTGGTTTAAAAGGTAAAATAGATAAATGTTATGGGATTATATTTTTAGATTTAGTTAATTATAAAATGTTTTGTATTAAACATAATGATTTTTTCTACAATGATAAAATTCAACTAATATCTCAAGGTAAGGATTTATCATTTAGATGGTTTGTAGATTATGATGAATATAAAACACTTCAAAAAGTAAAACGTAATTTACTAGAAGATGGTACTTATAAACTTAGAAGTGAAAATTTATCTATAAACACAAAAGCAATTAAAAATTATGAAAGTGTATAAAATTTTAAATTAATATGACAGAAAATAGAGGTAGACCAAGTGAAAATGTAGTTAAACTTACAAAATGGGATCTAGATACAGATGATTCTATATGGAAATATGATATGGATAAATTTACCAATGGTCCATATTTAGTAGAACAAAAATTTCAAGCGGGCAATAAACAAGAAAAATTTAAGGTTGATCAAAAACCTTATGGCAAACACCCAGTGGTAATGGTATTTAAAACATCAAATCGTTCTAATGCTAAAACTAAAATTAAAGTATTTAATAAAAATATAGATTATATTTTAAGTGCCAAAAAGTTACCTGGTGTACCTGAAAAAGCTGAAATAGTTGAATTAGCAGTTGGTAAGTCATTTATTAATAGATACAAACAAAAATATAGCTTAGCTTAATTTTTATATATTTATAACAAAATATTAATCAAATAAATTTATTATGTTGAAAATTATAGGTCTTATAGTAGTATTATTAGTAATCGGGGCATCCGTTTATTATTTTGGGTTTTATAAAAAAGGTAAAATCAATGATAGAGATGGGGATTTAATTCCTGATGAAGTTGAAGATGCAGTTGAAGATGTTAAAGAAGTAGTTAAAGAAACTAAACGTAGAGTTAAAGCTGTAAAAAAAGAACTTAAAGATGTTGCTAGTGCAGCTAAAGAAGTTATTAATCAAGCTGGTGATGTAGCTGCGGCCGCAAAAGGTAAAAAAAGACAAGGTAGAAAACCAAAAGCAAAAAAATAAATTATGAGTAAATATAACTTAACAGACATTTTAGAACAGTACAGAATTGGTTCAGGTTGGACTACAGATTTTGATTATGATGGAATGTTAAAAGCAGGACTTAAAGTAGGTGTTGATACTGATATTAAAGTTTTAAAAAAAATGTCTGATGATTTTGAAGATGTTAACTACCATAGAGAAAATAGTCACTTACAAAATGCTATTGATGCATTAGAGCAGGGAGAACCTATTGATGAAGTAAGTATGTTATTTGGAGATTTTCATGCTGAAATTAAACAAACTATAAAAGATCAAGGAATGGATATTGAACCAACGTTAGGTAAATTTATGGATGCTAGAATGGATGAAAATACTGAAGCAGTAGATTTAGCAATTGAAGCATCTCAAGAAAAAGCAGGTATTAAAGAAGAATCATTTGTATTAGACCCAATAAAATCAGAAATGAAAATGCACTTAAAAGCATATAGCGATGGTACTATTGATGGTGATGATTTATATCAAGCATTTGATGAAATAATTAATGGAGGTATTAAACCCCCAAGTGAAAGAGGATTTAACACTAAGTATGGTATGGAAGAAGGTTTTAGTCCTGAAGCAGCTAAAAAAACAGTTATATCCGTAAAAGATAATCCTGAAGAGTTAAAGAAATTTTTGAAAAACTTAGTTGGAGGAATATCTAGAGGTTCTATGAAGAGTATTGATGATTTAAGAAATGTTCTTAATGCAATGGAAGAAGAAGGTATTAAATTAGATGAAATAGCTGGATACGATAGAAAAGGTAATAAACAACAAGATACTGATGGTAGCGATGCTACTAAATTTAAAAAAGCAGCTATGAGTGAAAAAACCGATATGGACGTACCTGAAAAACCATCTATTATTAGAGCTCTTAAGGTTGATGCTAATGGAACTAGTGTAGAAATTAAATCATATTTAGAATCATTAAAAAGATCAGGTGATAAGTTTGATAGTGTAGATGATTATGTTGAAGATTTTAAAAATTATGTTGCTGATAAATCACTACAAGAACATTTTAAAAGATTTATGTAAAAGTAAATTAAAATAAATTAAAGATAATTGCGGTAACATTTGGTTACCGCATTTTTTTTTCGTATATTTACGTGTTGTTATGATTAAGTAGCAACACTAAAAAATAAAGGTTATGACAGATCAATTCATTCAAGGATTAAATTTAGCAGTAGAAAAAAAATTCATTACTATGGGTCAAGCATTTGAGATCATTAGGGATGTAAATGCACCTGAATCAGGTGATAATAAATCAATAGGTTTTAATCAAAATAGATAGTTATGAAAACATTTGATGACTTAAAATTCAAAAAACACAGGTTAGGTAAAGGACATATTCAAGGATTATTAATGTTAGATAATGGCATTGAGTTATCTGTAGTAGCGGGTAGTGGGATGTACAGTGCAGGTAAAGATGGTGTTAGAGGTGAAGTTAATAATGTTAAAGATGCTTCTTCATTTGAAGTTGCTATATTTGATCAAGATGGTGAATTTATTGGTGATGATATGGTTTTGGGATGGCAATCAAGAGAAGATATTAATAAATTAATTAAAAAATTTTCATGAAAACATTTAAAGATATTAGTTTTAAAGAACATGAGAGAGGTAAAGGACACATTCAAGGGTTATTAATGTTAGATAATGGTATTGAGTTATCTGTAGTAGCAGGTACTCAAATATGTAGTGCAGGTAAAACGGGTGTTAGAGCAGCAGTTGATAATCCCGAAGATGTTTCTTTATTTGAAGTTGCTATATTTGATAAAGATGGTAATATTATAGGTACAGCAGTTGATAATGATGATATGATTTTAGCATTTCAATCAAGAGAAGATATTAATAAATTAATTAAATATTTCTCATGATAGATCTAATAGAAAAATTATACCAGACAAACGAGATTAGTGAAGAAGTTAAACTATTATTAATAGCAAAATATTATGAATAAAGAAAATAAAAGATACGTTGTTACAATGGATATGTATGTTTATGCTGATAATGATTATATGGCTAAGAAACGAGCTAATGATTTAAGATTATCAATTGATAATAGAAGACATTCCCAACACGTTGAAGTTAAAGAAATAGGTGAACAACCATTTGCCTCAACTTATTATCGTAAATTAGATGATCCATCATTTACACCTAAAGATATGTCTAACGAACCATTACCATTTTAATATGATTAAAGTAGGAGACAGAATTCGAATATATGATGACATAGTTAAAATGGTATTTGGTTTTCATAAAAACGGTAATCCATTAATTAAAAATGGGGATACAATATGTCAAGTACCTTTAAATAAATGTAAAAAATGGTAGAAAATAAAATATTAAATATAGCAAATAAAGTATATTCTAAAATTAGAATACATTACGGTTTAGGTAAAAATGACTATCCATCAATTGAAGTTCATAAAAATTTAATAGTTAGATTAACTGGTGAAGAAGGAGGACAAGAAGAACCTGCTGATGCTGAATATGATCGTAAAGAAAATAAATTATTTTTATACTCAGATTATAACAATAGTATTGAAGATGTAATACGAAGTATAATTCATGAGTATGTTCATTATCTCCAATCATCATCATGGATGCGTAGATATTATAAAATGGGTTATGATTATACTAACCACCCTTATGAACTTAAAGCAAGTAAGGAAGAAGAAAATTGGAAGATCTTCGCGTAAAAATGTGGTTACCCGAGTAAGGGTTCGTATATTTACGTGTTCGAATGATTCGAACGATTAAAACAATAAAGGTTATGACAAATACAGAAACAATGCAATTAGATTTATTTAATGGAGTAGTATTAACTACTAAACAACAAGTTGAAATTAATACTTTTATAGATCGTCAAGCTAAACGTGCAGTTGATAGTCAAGATAATGTTAATAGAACAATGTTATTAATGGATGAAGCAGGTTTTGTTCAAGGTAAAGATTACATAAGTAATTTTGAAGTTCATGAAGTTACTAGTGAGAGAGAATTTGGTTATTCTTATAATAATACTAATTATGAGCATGAAGTTACTTATATGAATGCTGTAGGTGGTGTTTATCTTATAGTTAATACCATTAGGGATGGTGAATTAAAAGTTATAAAATCTAGTGTAGATAGAGATGGTGATAAAATAATGTGTACTAGCATTACTGAGCAGTATAGATATTATAAGCCAAGTTCATTATATACTAAATTTAATGAATATAATGATCGTAAGATAAATGAGCTTGAACATAATGGTAAACAAAAAATAGCAGTAGATAAAATAATTGCTAAGTATAAGAAATTATATCCTGAAGCTGTTGTTTATAGTAGTACTGATTATTATAGAGGGAGTTATACTTCATTCCCAATTGTTAAAGTTAAATTCCCTTCAGGTAGTGAAGTTAGTTTTACTTTAGGATATGGTGGTGAATTAGATAAAGAAAGATTTCATAAAAAACATGATGTTGTAATTGAAACTACTGAATCAATATTAGAAAGATTTAATAATCAAAAAGCTAAATAATATGAAAGTACAAAAACAAGTTTTGCATTATTGCTTGGAGCAGGCAAAGGAATTTATTAAATTGGGGGATAGTGATAAAGCAAGAGACTATTGTGATATGGGAATAGCTTATGTTGCTGAAAAACGAATTGAAGGTTATGGTGCTAAAGATACAATTGAAGATATTAGAGTTGAATTGTGGTTAGAACGCTTTTGGATGTTTTTAGAAAATAAAAATTTAATGTTATAATATGTGTATGTCAGGAATACATTACGAACTAGAAGATGAACTAGAAGAGGATTTTATTGAAGTCGATCCCAAATACATTTGTAAATATTCAGGACTTTTATCAATTTATGCTTATCAAGATGAATAAAGAAACAAAAAAATTAGCAGATGAAATCTCATTTAGATTACTAGCCACAAGAAAACATCCCGATTATGATTGGTTATGTAATATCTTAAATGAAAAAACATTTAAAAGAAAACAATTTAATATGAAAAAATCATTAAATATATGGTATCCAATTATTGTAGCATTCGCAGCAATGTGTTATTCAATTGGGTTAGGATTATTAGGACACACTGAAGAAGCTCAATACTCAGCTCATTGGGCAGGAACAATTTTACTATTTGCTATAGCAATCAGACAAAGACGTATATTATGAATGTAGCTATGTTTATAGTAGGGGCAGTTATATTTGGTGTTTATGTAACATTTTTAATATGGAACATATTTTATGGTGCCAGGAAAAATAAGGAAGAAAACTACCCAGGTTATTATGAAAGGCATCAACCCGAACAAGACGAATTAAAATGAGTAAAATAGAAGAATTAGTATATAATGCTCATGAACATGGACAACGTGAGAATTTGTTTAAAAAAGTAAGTAAAATTAGAGAATTAAAACCAAATATGCCATTAGAAGACATTTATGAAGAGGCATATGTAGCAGTAATGAAGATAAATTAAATATGGAAATAAATAAACTATTATTAGGTATATTTTGGTTTACATTAGGTCATATAGCAGTATTTTTTCAATTAAATGGTCAGTTTTTTAAAATAGATTGGTTTAGAAAAAATGAATTAATATTGGCTTGTGGAGGTTTAATTATATCATTTTTCTATATATGGGGTACTAAATATACAGTAGAAGGATTTGAAGGGTTATTATGGCCCGCTAGATTTATAGGATTTAGTATTGGAATGATTATTTATGCTATAGGTGTTAGTTATTTCTTTAGAGAAGGTATAACAAATAAAACATTTATCAGTTTAGCATTATGTGTAGTTTTAGTAGCAATACAAGTATTATGGAAAACAAAATAAATAAGATATGAATCATTGGTTAAACGAAGGTAAAGAAATATTAGGACAAGGTAGAAGTAAACGTCAAATGGAATCCAATAATAAAGGATGTTTTATAACGGGTGTTTTATTGTTAATAGTATTAATCTCAGTACTATGTCTGTAAAAAAACCAATGAAAATAAAAGCTAAATATATCCCATTCTTTAGGGCTATGGTTAGAGATAGAAGATTAAATCCAATAGAACGATTAGCTACAAGATGTGGTTATATGGGAGTAGGATTTTTAATAGCAGGACAATGGACAGTTGAACCTATATTATTTATAATGGGATTTTGTTGTGTATTAGTTCAAGTAATAACTCGCAGGCAATGGAATTTAGTTTTATTACAGCTTAATGGTCTATTAGCATGGACAATACATTTTATAAATTCATTATGACATTAGAAGAAAAAACACAAAAAATCAACTCAATCAGTAAAATGATTACAGATTTAAAATCAAACCCAACAGTAACAGCTAAGAGTACCATTCAAAAGTTACAACAACAAATAGATGAAATAGTTAATATATGAATTATAATATAGTATATAAAGACAATCAACCATTTGAAATATTAAAAGAAATTAGTGCTCATATGTTTGCAAATAAAGATGGAAGTATTAATCAACAAGTACTAGGAATGTATGTCAATGAAGTAGATGGAGATAGAGTATTACAACGTGATGATAAGTTTTTAATTTGTAGAACAATAGAAGAAGCACAAACAATATGAGTGGAGAAGAAATAATTGAGCGCGTAAAAGAAATAAAAAAATTAATGACTCAAGACCCGAGTGGTAGAAATCAAGCGCTACTAAAATGCGATTATCTAATTGATGATATTTATATGTACAAAAATCACTCGTTATGAGAAAAAAACGAGCATATTATGGATGTGAAATGGAGTCACCTATCTATAGACAAATAGTAGCAGAAAAACGGGACAATAGTAGATTACATTCCACAATGAGCATGCCAATTAATGAATATAAA
>Ga0209634_1002814_pt1 | contig 12027 bp, 13 predicted proteins | sample LinPmetageLP40_FD_184043 | JGI IMG/M metagenome (GOLD analysis project Ga0209634, IMG submission 184043) | Marine viral communities from the Pacific Ocean - LP-40 (SPAdes) (version 2) | ecosystem: Environmental > Aquatic > Marine > Oceanic | place: Pacific Ocean | collected 2010-08-26 | reverse complement strand
TATTTGGGCAAACTATGTACAAGACTTAGAAACAATCTCTAAAGAAATAGAAAAAACGTTTGGTCCCAATAGTTATTGCACTTATTATGGTAAGACAAAACAAGAACAAAGACAGAAAAATATTACCCGTTTCCAAGACAAAGAGTCAGAAACTAGGTTTTTTATAGGTAATACGCAGACTGGTGGCTATGGTATTACTTTAACTGCGGCAAGTACTGTGGTATATTATTCGAATAATTATGATCTTGAAAAACGATTACAGTCAGAAGATAGAGCGCATAGAATTGGACAAGTAAATAAAGTAACTTACATCGATTTGATTTGTGAAAACACTGTAGACGAAAAGATTGTAAAGGCATTAAAGAGTAAAATAAATATCGCAAATGAAATACTGGGTGAAGAGTTAAGGGAGTGGCTATAGGAAAGCAACAGAAGGGTATCCGGAACGAGTTGTTGGCAGCCATAGAATTTTTAGACAAACCATTTAATCATGTGTACTACGACCTTGGGGGCAAAGGCCCTTGCGATCTCGTAGTCATTAACTCCGCAGACGGCACGGTAGATTTGTATGATGTAAAGACGCATAGCGAACGTATGCAAAAAGGTAAGATGAGAAGAATTAATCGAACTAAAAACAAGTCAGCTAAGAACTTAGATGTGAAAATACTTTACGTTAAACAAGTTTCTGAAATACCCATACAATGCTCAATAGAATAGAGATCGCCGCAAATGACGCTGACGCTCCCATAAACCATGTCATCATCTGACGTAACTCAAATGTGTGTTTATTGATTTTTTCTTGTTGTGATTGCAACGCATCTAATTTTTCATCCAACACTTCGTGCCTAATTTGACATTCAGCTAAGTGGGTTTCTAAAGCTATGCGGGTATCGTCGCTCATGCAAAATCCTTTAGAAAATCATCGTTTTCTATTATTCTATCTCTAGTAGTTTTGGAGGCAACCGTAGTCGGTGCGGCAACCGTAGTCGGTGCAACAGCCGCTAGTGCTTTAGGTTCAACTACTTGATTAGGCAAAGGATCTAACGAAGATTCTCTTTTTTCTCTTCGTGTTTCGTATGCTTCTTGGTCTTTTTCTAAAATAAATTCTTGTATTTCTTCTTCAGTCATATTTAAAGGAAGTCTATTAAATTGTCTTTGTATGTCATATAATTGTTTCATTGGAACTAGATCATATATATTGTCCATACCTTTGTACTCTTTCATTTTCCAAAAACGACTGCCGTATTTTATAGAAGGAACTTTTGCTGATGTAAATTCTCCGTTGACTATTGCAGAAATATCCGATTTAGTTATCCCTGATCTTTTAGATAAAGCGCCAACAATAAAGTTTTTGGTAGTACCTAAACCTCTAGCGTCTTTTGCGTCTCTAAAAAAATCATTGTATATTCTATAATTCCTTAATTGGTAATCATAAAAGGCTTGTGCAATATCTTCGGGGCTGTTGTTAGGATTATAAAGATTGGGAGCCGCTTGTCTTCTAGAGTCTGTAAGTCTTTTTGCAAATTTTGAAATGTCATATTGTTCAAACGATTTATTAACATCTACGGTGTAGGTTCTAACGCCAAAAAACAAAGCACTACCTTCGTCACCTACATTATAGGCTTCGCCTTGATTAGAATAAAACTTATCTTTGCCTTCTGGTGTAAATAAATTAAAGGACGCTTTAGCAAACTTATTTAATTGATCAAAAGCTCCCGGTTTAAAAGTTTGTGTTGTGACGTGAACAAAAGCTTTCCAAGCTTTGTCGGTAACTGTGTCATCGTCATAGTATATAGTTTTGCCATTTGCGTTTTTTCCGCCTCTTGTGAAAATATCTAAGAGAGCGGCTGGAGCTATCGACTCTCCAGTAAAAGGTTCAAGAAGAACTTGCGCTCCTTCAAAAACTCCTTTTAACAACGCTTCATCTCTTTCAGCACCCGTTAATCTTTTGTCTTGATAAGTGTTTAGAGCTTTGTAAAAAGGGCCTTGTATAATAGTAGTGTAAGGGTTTTGGTAGGCTGTGTTAATGTATTTAAATTTAAAACCATCTTCTTTTTTGTTAGGTTCTTTAGATATTACCATTAAAGGACCGTTTTGATTCCAACTAGGCGCTTTACTTCTTTGTAATTTTTCTAATTCGTCATTCGTTGTGCCGGTTAGAATTTGTCCTGCTTCTTGCAAAGCCCTGTCGATTCCAAGTACTGAAGTGCTAAAACCAACTAAACGTTTAGCACCTATTGCTCTTACTTGTGGATCACTAGAATTTAATTCTTTGATTCCAAATTTTGTAATGTTCATACTTGTCCTAATCATTTCAGCAGGGAAAGATACAAAATTACCAAAAGGCAGACGTCTAATATTTTGAACTAAAGTAGGTACGTAATTATAATTAGGATAAGTGTTTTTAATAATGTTACCTGCATTTCTTCTAATAAAAAGATCGAAATCTGCTTCAATAAGATCGTCAATACTATTTTTTCCTGCTCTTCTCAATGCGTCCTCTACATCAAACCGTTTGCCTAACACTTCTTCAGAATATTTAACTGCTTTCTCCACACTTTTTCTACTATTAAAAACTAGTTCCCCTCCTATGTTGTCCATTTGTGTCCAAATTGGACCAAACCTAGATTTTTCAAATTCATAGCCATAAAATTTCCAAACATCATCCCCAGATTGGTAAACTTTAGTCAACACTTCCATAACGGGACTTTTGTATAAAGCTTCAAATAATTTATCTACACTAGTTATTTTACTTAGACTGGCACCTAACGCAATATCTTTACTGAGTAATTCAAGTTCTCTTGTTACTAAACTTGAGTTAACAACACCTTCTTCAGTCAGTTCATTCATTTTACTTGATAAAGATTCAAAATCAAATTTACCGTCTTTAATAAATAAATCTTTAACTATTATTCTTATGGAGTCATTTAAATTTCCGCCTTTGCCAAAATGTCCGTTGGCCAACGCAAACATTGCGGCAGAAGTGACGTTTCTAATTTGTGTGGTCGGACTTAAAACAGTTTTTGAAACTTGAGCTACCCCTTTCATTTGCATCAACGATCTTAAAATAGGACTTTTTATCCAGTTATCTGTGGCCAAACTACCGTGAAATTCTATTGCCTCTTTTATAGCGGGCGTAGTGTACAGACCGTCTAAATTAGCGGAAACTCTTAGCCCTGCGGTTATTTTCCCTGACATAGGGACTAACCCAGTGAAGATACCTTTAGACAAAGCCAATTCATCTGCAGTTTTAAAAAAAATTTCACCCATGCCGTTTTTTGCAATTCCGTCAAACATTCTTGTTCTAACCGTTGACGAAGCTAATTCAAGAGCTGTTTCTAAAACTTTTTCTCTTACATCATCAACTTGACCGTAGAATTTTCTAACTGCGTCAGGAAGTTCTTCGCCTCTTTTTAAAAAATTTTTTTCTTTGGCAAGCCACCCAGAAGCTTTAGTCAGTAATTGTGCGGCAGAAATACTTGCTTGTTCACCGGTTTTTGGGTCTATTCCTGTCCCTATGTTTGATAACTGCTGTGCCCGTGTCTGAGCCAAGTTTTGCAGTTCTTTAATAGATTTATTTTTATGTTCAGGCATTTGTTTAAATCTAGACATGTACATAGCAACCACTCCTTTTAAGTCCTCTTTACTAGGAGCCCTGCCTTTCAAGATTTTAAAGTTTAAATTTAAATAATCGGCGGCATCTTTTTTAAAAGCTTCGTCTAAAACGTGTTTTTTATTTTTTGTTAGTTTAATATCTCTTATTTGTGAATATTCTTTTTTAAGGCCGCTCAACATTTCTTTAACTCTTGTGGCTGCACTTCTAATTTCAAAAGGTAAAAGATTACCTTTATTCATTGGTTGAGTTACAAAATCAAAAAAATCATCCTGTAAAGTTTTGTGTTTAAAAGCAGACACTTGTTCAACAGTTTTTCCTCTTTTAGTCATATCTGCAGCTATCTTATGCATGTTAGCACTGATAATTTCTAAATTACTTTCCATAGTTCTTCTAACTACGTTCAAAGTTGCTTCCGCAGTGCGGATTTCGTCCATAGTATGACGACCCGCTGCTCCGCTAGTTTTTAACGTTGATATAATAGAATTTGCAGCACCTAAAGTTTGTTCACCTAAATGACCGCTATTCTTAACGCTATATAGTTTCCAATCTTTAATAGGTGGTATTTTTGCCAGTGCGTCCCCCGACGTGTATGGATTTGCTCTATTAAAAATTTCTAATTTTTTACTTACAGCACTAACTGCTGGTCGTAATGTATCCACTACTCTGTTAGAAGTTGCTGCTGCTAAAATAGGATCTACAACAGTAGCCGCTGCTCTTGCGCCTACGCCCCCTGCTTGTATTATTTTTTTTCCAATAGGTTTTACAAGTGCAGGTAAGCCGAGGCCAATAGCGGGTAACACGACAGATGCCTCAGCTCCAAACAATGCTTTTTGTTTAAGTAAATTTACCGCTCTTTCGTATGGGGTTAAATTCTCTCGGTCAGGGTCAATAAAACTTGTTCCTGTTAAGCCTTGCATTAAAGTAACATCTCGTGATGTTGCAACAAATGGTTCGGATATTACAGCCGGCATAGCAAGGTCTGCTATTTTACTAGTTATAGGCTTAGCTCGTTTTTTAGCAGCTTGTCTAGTAAGGTATGCGCCTCCCGCTAATTTACCAGCACCTCCAATTAATTTTTTAGCAATACCGTAACCAGTTCCGTATTGAACTATCAACTCAGCGGATTTACCAGCAAAATTATCTAACTCTATATTTGGAAAAAAATCTTCTACGGCGCCTAGCGCATCAGTCGGTTTGCCTATTAACCCACTTACTGCGTCCGTAATGGCCGCTGGTACCCCTGCAGTTCCTTCCATTATTTTGTTAACGCCACTAACAGAACCTAGTTTAACACTGTCCAATAAACCAAGACCCACTGCTTTTGCTGATTTACCACGATATCTTACATCAAAAGCTTTTTCGCCCATTTCTTTCAGCACAAAGTGTCTGTAGTAATCTCTACTGCCTGATTTTTTAATTGCTTTAAGCATATCAGCATCAATTTGTGGATCTGGAGCTTGGTCTAGTAATTGATTATAGTAATCTTTAACAATATCTGGGTTTTCGATGAAAATTTCAGCTATTCTTCGGGTATCTTCAATTTGTTTAGGGGTAAGTTTAGCCATGCGAATACTGGCCTACTTCAATGTTTCTTTTTCTTGATTTTTTCTTCCTTCAGCTATTATAGAGTCTATATTCGGAGCAGACACCCGCACGTTATCAGGGTTGTTGTTAGTTTCCTCATCTAAATCCTGTATGGATTTTGGACCCTTAACTTTTTCCAAATTTAAGTCGTTTATGTTTAAATTTTTTGCCACACCAATTTTTCCTATAAATGAATCAAACGCCGTTAATGCTAGTTGTAAAGCCTCATCAGCACTAATTTGTAGGCCGTTAGCATCTACAGAATAATGTTTCACTAATTTTTCAAATAAAGACATTTGGTTATCTAATGTCCCGTACACTATCGCACTTGCTTCTTCAAATGTTTTACCGTTTTGCATTTGTTTATCTATTTCTTTAAGTTTTGCAGGCGTTGTTGCTTCTTCTAGTGCCACAGCATTATCGTGTTCTAAACCTATTTTTTGTAGGTCTTGCAAAAAATCTAATTGATCTTTTGCTTGTGCGTCACCTGCAGTAATTTGTGCTTGTAATAGTTGTTTTGAACCGTCGTACGCCGCCGTATCTTGTTTTTGAAACTCTATTTGTTGTTTAAGGTCAAAAGCGTCATTAAATTCTTTTCTCTGTTGTCTAGCGTCACCCATTGCTACACCAAGATCTAGAAATTGATTAGGCGAACCAACTGTTCCGGCTGGAATAATCTCTTGTCGTTTTTTTAAAAAATTAAGTGCAGCATTTCTTATCATGTCACCTCGAGTTTGTTTAAATTTACTGTAGTCCACTTCTCTTATGTTTTTTTGGCGCATTTCTTTTTCCCTGTCAATAATATTTTGAAGAGTATTATCTGCGCTGACATTTGATTGTACCGGTGCCGGTATTGACGGTGGGGTAAAAGTAGTTTGAAAAGGATCTGGCTTACCATCAGACATCATGATATTGGAAACATCAACAGGCCCTTGAGGCAAATGCCTGCCGCCGTGGCTAAAACCAACGCGGCCGCCAGCATTGTACCCCGGTCGATAAGACAAGCCACTAGCAATACCAGTGCCTTGATGTTGCTTGTTACCTACCCTAAACATTTTTCTAGTTAAAGTTTTATCCATATTATTATCCAAACATTGAACCAGCAAAACCAGCAATACCCGATAAAACTGGGTTAGTATTTTGATAGCTTGCGAAAGATGGTGCACCTTGTAGTGCGCCGGCAAATTGACCTAGACCGTAGAACGGCGTTTGGTATTCAGCTAAATTTTGTGCCCCTAATATTTGTCTTTCATTTTCGCCTTGTTGCTCTAAAGCACCGACATCACCGTATAGACCTTTTTGTGCCGTTAAGCCTAGTGTGCCAAAAGTATTAGCTAATTGGTTTTGAGTTGATGCGGCTTGAGCGGCAGCGTTTTGCGCCATGTTGAAGCCACCTGAATAAATATTACTTAAAGCTTTGGCTGCCGTATCGCCTTGGCCTCGTTGTAGTTCTGCTGCCATTACTGCATCTCTTGTTCCGGAACCTGCAAAAGCTCCTGATTGAATAGCTCGTTGTTGTTGTTGTGCTTGTTGGCCGCCGAACATACGTTGTAGGTCCGTCATAGTAGTATTAGCTTGTTGCTGTAAATAAGGGTTTAAATATTGTTGTGCTGCTCCGGGACCGGTTGCTGCCATGCCCGCAGTTGCTGCTTGCCCGCCTGCAGTTACGAAAGGTTGATACGAACCTATGCCCGCTTGCGTTAAGGCTCTTGCGTCAAGTTGGGATTGTTGTAAATTAGGTGCAAGTTGTTGTCCACTGGGAATATTTCCCGGTTGGATCATCGATTTATAGCCCTCTATAATACCTCCGGGGGAGGTAAAGGCCGAGGATACGGTTTCGTCAATAGTTGCCATTATGATTGCGACTCCAGTTGATTCATCATGTCATACATACGTTGCGCACCTTTTTCTATGCTGCCACCACCTGCTGCTCTTACGGCATCGGAAGTCATTACAAATTCATTTTTAGCCAACATTGCTGGCACGTCATCTTTTTTTTCTTGTGCGCCCATAGGAATAAAACCACCACCTTGCCCATTAAGTTGCATACCTTGCGGTACCATTGGAGTCTGTGGAATACTACCCATGCCACCCATATTGTAATTAGTTCTTATCGGACCACCATTCATATAACCTACACGGCCGCCGTTAGCAGCAGTAAGAGTATCTTTGAACTGTAGGCCATACATGTCATCTCTCATATCGTTAAAGGTCTTACCTTGGTACCTAGCGTTGTCTTTGTTTTGTTGATCCGAACCGTAAGCATTCATAGCACCCTCAACGAGAGCTTGGGTTAATTTAGGGTTGCTTTTTAAATAATTAAACCCTTTGCTGAAAAAATTACCTATGCCACCGCCGCCAGCATTTGCTTGTGCTATTTGATCCAAAGTAGAAAGTTCATTCCCCGGAGTAACAGTTTGTCGAAACAAATCAGTAAGAGAACCACCGTCACCTCCAATGTTTTTAAAAAAAGATCCTAAACCACCCTCGCCAGTGCCCATAGGACTACTGAAAGAAAAAGGATTAGCTCCAGTAGCAAACGGATTTCCTTGTAAATTACCCATGCCGCCACCAATAGCTCGTCCTGCTTGACCCATAACATAACTTTTAGCGCCTGTTTTCAAAGCGTCAGTAATACTACCGTCTCTATCTAAACTAGATTGAGCAGCCATAGCCGCACCAACTAGTGGGTTGAACATACTAACTATCGGCGCAAGTTTACCGCCTATTGCTGCCACTTCATTAGGCATTATTTTTCTATAACGCTCTTTAACTTTTTTAGTTAATTTAGATACTTTTTTAACAATTTTTTTAAAGAAATAAGTAGGGATGCCAGCTTCAGTTAATTCTCCCGAACCACCGTGTGCTTTTAGTAGACGTGCTTCGTCTTCGTTGATAAAAGCTAAAGATTCCCCTTCGGGCGCAAATTGCGATAATAATTTTCTAGCTTCTGCTATTGATTGTTTTTTATTAACCATATTTTAACTCGCTGCATAAAGTGGTAAGTAATATATAGTACCACCTTGTTTAATTTTTACAAATCTATTTATTCCGCCTGATACGTTTCCTGTGGTAGTCACTACACTGTTAGTGTTAGCGGCACCTGCGGTTCCGTCAAACTCAATAAAGGGAGCATCGACATCGTCTTGGTCTAATGTTATGCAGGGGAAGTTTCCCGACCCTGAGTATTGAATCTTAAAAGATTCCTTATTTCCGGATTGATTGACATCTAAACCTGTCAAAACACCTACGCTAGTTATAGCAGTTTGGGCTGCTGTGGTCAACGTTAAATCTGCCATATAAACTTTAATTTCTGAAGCGGGCACTTTTACAGAATTACTGTTTGCCGAAGACCCGTCATTCATTATAAAAGTATCTACATCAGCAATGTTAAAATCTGAGGTGTTAAAAGCTGTTGCCCCTACTATATCAATAGAAGTTATGTCAATATCTGCTGCTATACCCGATAAAGAAAAACCGGTACCAATGTCTATGTCGTCTGTTGATACCGCCCTGTCAATCTCAAGAATATTCTGTTCTAGTACACTAGCTAATAAATTAACATGTTCGCCTAAAGCGTCCGTTGTCGGTGGTCCGTCAAGCGAATTAAATCTAGGTAGTGATCTAAACCTTGAGCCAGACATTATCGTTTTCCATCCGCTTTTAAGTTTAAACGGATATCGCCCAACCGCCAATGCGAACTGGTAGCGTTACTAGATAACTGTAAGGACATTTGACGACCCCTAGCTCTAATACTAGCATACTCAGTTGAAGTAGCCAAAGTTTCGGTGGCTTCAGTTATTTGTGTAGAATTAGGAAAAAATCTAAACTTTAAATTAGCAGTGACTGCACCTACTTGGTCATCAAAATCAGGAACTATTTTATCGACAAACATAATGTCATCGCCATCTTGAGGTAGATCGATATCCGCTGATTTTAAATCGCAAGCCATAGCCGAAGACTCGTCGTCAGTACCTGACTCATGCGTGTAAATGTAAGAACTAGAAGCTGCTACTGAACTAGCAATTGGGTTGTCATAAATTCCTTCCGGTGCCCAAGCGCCTCTAACCAAAGTACCTATGGACCATAGTTTTTCTTTGTAGTTATAAATTACATAATTAGTAATATCATCACTAGCGTCATTGGACCCAGTCGGATAGTACCACCACACTTCGTTAAATTTTGGATTAATGCCGGCAAAACATTTCATTTTTTGTTGTTTAGTTAAATTGTCAAAAACGTGTCTTTCTACCGAACACGGAATTTGTTGGACCCCACCTGAGAACATATAAAAACCATCATTACCCATCCAAAACACAATGCCATTAAATTCGGCTGCTGCTTTAGGTCCTGCAATACCGGCATTCTCTGCTACTTGTTGGAATGAAAATACATCTGGTTGACCTACAAAAGTCATGGTAAACGCTGAAGTATCTGAAAACAAAAGAATGGTGCCTCGTGTTCGAATACCACCTAGTAATAAATTACCACCGGTTAAAATTTGTGCTCCAGCAAAATTAGACACCGTTGGAGTAAAATCTGTTATGTCACCTAAATCAGAAAAAGCCACATTCATAGGACTGCTGTCAGTACCATCGTGCGCTCCGTATAACACAACTTGTCTTGATGCGGAGTTAACAATAACTCCGTTCGCACTTGACGGAACTCCCGACGTAGTTTCCGTAACAGCATTGGTAGAAGAATTTGATTGAAACGCACTAGTGTCTAATCTTACTAGTCGTCCACCTATACCGTTGACACCAATTAAATCTTCACCAAACCTGTCTAATGTCCACATAGTTGCATAAGTGTAAGTACCTGAACTAATTGTTGTGTGTTGTGCGCCCGCTGTATAGTTAGAAGCAGGAGTAATATCAGTGTAAGTACCTGCTCCGTCGTCATATAAATATAAATGACTGTGGGTGCCTATACCTATGTAACGGTTAGAATTATTTGCACGATAGGGTAGCAGTGCCCTCACTGTTCCGCTTGCAATAGTATCGGTATCAAGTTTTACCCAACCACCTATTTTTTCTGGACGGCCTTTCATAAAACGTATTTTATCTGCGTCTATCCATTTACCTTCTTGTGAGTAAACCGTATCGTCTTTAAATATGCCGGGAGCTATTTTAATTTTAGATAAAGGCATTAGCTTAACCTTATTAAAGCTGTTGTCGCCGATGCTGTAGGTAAAGTTATAGTTAGAGTGCCTCCAGATACAGATTTAGTTGAGCCAAAATCAATAACTGCAATAGCTTTGTTGCTTGCCGAAGAGTTATAGATAAGAGCTCCGGCCGCATCTGTTATAGTTGCACTAGTAAATGATACATCATCAAAATCGACAAAGGCCGTTGTCCCTGAAGAAGCTACTGCTACGTTAGCGATCGTCGCCCCACCTGCAGTGTACCCAGTACCACTAGCTTCATTAGTGGTCGAGTAGGCTGTGGTGCTGGCACCGAGAGTAGCGCTAGACGTATACAACGCTAGCTTTAATGTATGTGTGTCTAAATCATGCGTACCTTCAAGTAGCTCTTCTTTAAACGATGTGCACATTGTTTGTGTTATTGCCATAATAAATCCTTACGGAGTAATAGAAGTCCAAGACTCCGTTGTTGTGGTTGCACTAAGTATAGACCAAGATTCTGTTGTGGCCGAAGGGCTAATAACCGACCATATTTCTTTACCTATATCTGAACTACCTCCAACTGATACTACACCAAAAGCAGTCTCACCAAAAGTAGAAGTTTCAAATTCAGACGCAATATCAGTTGAAATTGTTTCAAGGACATATACAGGGGACCAGTGTTCAGCAGCCATTATTCAACCTCTTCTTCTTCTTTGTCTTCTTCTTTGTCTTCTTTATCTTTACTTAACTCAACAATCTGTGCTTTTAACACAGAATTTTCAGCTTGTAATTTTACATTAAGGTCTAACGCTTGATTTCGTTGCCCTGTCAATGAAGTTATCACTGCGTTTACGTAATTTGTTGTTTTGTCGTCCATGGTTCTTCCTTTCGTTTTGTTACCACTCTTTAGTTTTAGAAACTGTTGCTGGATTTTTTAAAGCATCTATTTGTGTATCTAGATTTGCTTTCATTTCATCTTCAGTCTGACCACCACTGTCAATAACACAAGCAATACAATTCTCTTTTGTCATTGTAGCAAAGTCCATATCAGCACCATTACAAGAACCATAAGATCTTGCACTATGCTCACCGTCAACTGCGTTTAGTGACCAGTGAATTGTTTTTACTTTATCGTCTGCGTCTGTTTCAAAGTTTGGAAACGACCAAGTGTATGATGTTGCCATTTGTTTTTCTCCTTTTTTAAATTTAACTATCGTCTAAAGTTGACACATCAAAACTACCATCAGTAGTTTCTACAACTGCGTCAGCAGTCCATACCGTATACTTTTTATTGTACATATCATCCCAATGATCTACGTCAAATAATCCAAGTATCTCAGCCTTAGTATAACCACTAGGTGCTTTTGATGGCTCGTCTATTTTAACAGAACCACCGAATGTGTGTGGGTGGGTAGTCTTGGTGTATTTATATTCTACTGACCATTCGATTACATTCCCGTCAGCATTTTTTTTAGGGATTGCTGATACCCATAATTTTGTTGCGTCAGATGCGTGTGACATATTATTCTCCTTTTAGAGTGTTTATTTCTTGTTGTAGAGTTGTAACTGTAGCCGACAACTCTTGTACGGCTTTTATTAATGGCATAATAAACATATTTTTTTTAACACGTTGTGTTTCATTATCTGTTTTATCTAAATGCCAGCCACCAAATGTTTGATCTCCGTTTTTATCTATTGCGTC
>Ga0209634_1002813_pt1 | contig 12029 bp, 23 predicted proteins | sample LinPmetageLP40_FD_184043 | JGI IMG/M metagenome (GOLD analysis project Ga0209634, IMG submission 184043) | Marine viral communities from the Pacific Ocean - LP-40 (SPAdes) (version 2) | ecosystem: Environmental > Aquatic > Marine > Oceanic | place: Pacific Ocean | collected 2010-08-26 | reverse complement strand
ACCTTGCTCGTCTTGCCCGACGCTATCATCATCATCGAATTCATCCACTTCATCATCCCAATTCGGAATCACATCATCATCCAATGTCTTGAATGCCCATCCACCAACGATTACCACGCACAATGACATCCATATCACGAACAATATTATACCGGCCATATTCATTTCCACCTCGATTGCGGCGAAAACCATATCACCACGGCTACGATTCCAATCACTATTATCTCGACCATTGATTACCCGTCTTATTCAATTCTTGCTTTTTCTTCCACTTCTTGTGTTCGTAAACAACGAAAACAACGATTTTCCATTTTTCGTTCAATCGTTGTTTTCGTTGTTTACGAGTTTTTGCTTGACTATTTGGCATTACTCTTCTCCGAGTAACTTATCGAATTGTCCGTCTTGAACGAGCTAGTTGCTAATCGTTTGAATTTTCTCTCACGAATAACACTTCTCATTGTGATTTTGTTCATTTTACTATCACAATATTTATGCATTATCATCTTGGTTCTCTTCCTTTACTTCATATTTAACATCGAATCGATTACTAAACCTATCCGAATCTTTCATTTGATGTCCACCCATACCACTATAAGTGGTTGTGACATTTGAAAAATCATTTATTTGATTCTTTATTTTATCCAATAGTGAGTCATCACCATATTTCTTTTTATATTCTTTTGATTTCATTGCTTTCTCTTGTTGACCAGTCATTTCGGTGGTCTCATTACATTATCATACCATACCCACATTGCTATACACGTTAGTGTTGCCAATATGAATAATGGTAAATCAATCATACCCCTACTACCTCGTCATCTATGTAACTATATTCTACTCCACTATCTTGCAATTCCGACGATTGTGTTTGTGTATTTTTCGGGTGAATCTTTGATTCGACCGATGTCCCACGCGTATTTGCGTCGTTTTTGCGTTCCGTTAACTTTGTGTATATACCCATCACGACCACGACTGGAAATATTCCCAACCATACTATAGCGAATACTATATACTCCGCTACTTTGCGGGCTAACTTTCGATTAAAATAGGTGTTATGTGTCATTCTATATATAAGTATATATTACTTTGATAAAAATGTAAAATTTCTTTAACTTTGTTGATTAGAATGGTAACGATGCGCCGGTCTTGAAAGAATCTCTCATCTTTGCGATTTCATCGTTGCGTCTTCGCTCTAAATGTTGAACATACAATTGTATATACACTATTGATTGTTTTCTCATATTGGAATCCAACATAAAATGTTCTGATTGGAATGCTCCTACCATTTTCTTCATATAATTGATAAGTCCAAAGTCAATGTCTGGAATGTATGGTATATCGTATTCACTCACCCATATGTAGTCATCGAATTGACTTGAATTTAATAAGAATGTAAGAATATCATCTTTGTTTTCTGGATTTGATAAATACTCCAAGAAAGATTCATCTTCCAACATAATAGTTAATTGTTTAATTCTTTTACTGAATTGCCTTTTGTTCTCTTCTGTTGCGGCATAGTAGGTAGCGAATCTATTTAACCAACTTTGTTTCCTAGTAGGCATTACTCAAATGTCTCCAATATCATTGTTAATGCACCAATCCCTGCCAATAACGTTACACCGACTGGAAATAAAAAATCTACTATAAAATCCATAAGTTCTCCTTTAGTTTATAAATAGGTGGATTACTACTACCACAACTACCAATATAATCATTTCGTTCATCTTAACCTCTTTGTTGCTTTACGAAAGTCGCATCATTTACCGAGTATGGTCTTTCCGAATATCTAAAATTCTTGTTTATTGCTTTTGGTATCTGAGAACATATCTCATTGGCGAACCAATTAGCATCTTTGGACTCATTGATTAGAGCATTATCACCACAACCTTGGTCTGGCACATATATCTCTAAGCACACATCTACAAAATATCTTTGGTCTTTAGCCATTAGTTGACTCCCCAAGTAATGAAAAGTTTTTACCTTGTTCCAATCCTTGTCTTAATTCTGTTATCTCTTTTTGTAATTCATACATAGTGCATTGAGCCATATCTATCTCAGATGTATTTAACTCCTGCTCTAATGTATCCATCAATTGTTCTATTCTATCTACCATAATTCTCCTTTATCTCATTATACTACAATATACGAAAAAAACTTGACGATGTCAAGCTTTTTCTTTAAAATCTTTTGGTATCATCATCACCCCTTGACACCCAACTGGCAAAGAACCCCAAGTAATATTTCTAAAACAAGTATCTGATTCAATGTCTATCCAACTGGCATATCGGAACAAACCACACAATGTTTCCAAAGTGATTCTGTTTGTTTTGTTTACCTTCACTAACCTGCTCTATGGTTGATATCATGCCCTTCTGGACTCCATAAAGTTTTCGTGATGAACACTACCAATTTTCAAATACATATCAATATATGAAATTCGTGTGTTAATGTCAAGCTTTTTCTTTATTTATTTTGTGAACATATCCCATAGGTGTTTGCCCAATAAACCAATGAAGCCTGTTCCTATGACTGTTCTCCACTTAGATGTGGATTCTCTGAATTGTGTATTTTGTTTTGTTTCTGTCCAAAGACCCGATTCGGGATTGAATAGATTTTCTTTGATAAACTTGATATCTGTGTGTATATCACCAAGTTTTGCATTAAATTCTGTATGCAACTCTTTAACTCGTTTGTCTTGTTCATCCAAACGATAATCTATTAGTTGTAAATCTTGTTTGTCTTGATTATTCATACAATAATAAATATCACTAATTAGAAAATCTATCTATCTTTTGACTGGTTTTTTCTTCCAATTTCTTCTTTTTCTTGGGGCTGGCTTGCCTCGTTTGGTCAGTCTGAATATTTCTTTCTTGAGTAACTCTCTTTGTAGCCTTAGGTCTACTATTGTTGCTTTCAAATCGGACACTGCTCTGACTTGAAATAATGATAGTCCAACTGTTGTAGCCAAACTACCCACTACTACTCCTAAATATATCCATCCTAATATCTGTAATGTTTCCATCTTTAACTCCTTATTATAATTGTTCCTGGATTTGAATTCCAAGAATTGTCTATTGTGAACTCATATTTTTCACATACTTGTTTCACAATCTGTTTCATCTTATCACTATTGCCTGTTATCACTCTTATAGGTAGATTACCCATATTGTAATGTAGTATCAATAGGTTTGCTAATTTTTCTTTTACTTCTTCGTGCTTAAAACCGTGTAGGTCTACTTCTGTCATCTTGTTTTACTACCTCATACAACTTGTTGAAGTCATCTCTGTCTGGTATTTGCTTTTTCAAATAGAAATATGTCCATGCGAGATTCTTCTCTGTTTGCTCTGTTGTATCTACTGCTTCTTGTGTTCTTTTATTTACTAATTTGTATCCCATTATTATTCCAATATGATGTTGATGGATTGCTCCTTTGTTTCATTAAAAAAATCTATATACCAAGATGTTACTTGTAGTGTATCTCCTACCATTGTTTTGACTGGCGCAATCATCGTATTGACCTCACACTCTGTTCCAAAACTAAACACTTGACATTTAGGATAACTTACTGGATTTATTGTTGGAACTTCTCGTCCATCAAAACCCGTTACATATAATGTATCATAATTTACATACACCATATCATCTGTTAGTCCTCTCTTATAAATATAACCCAATGTATCTCCAAGTACCCAATAATGAGAACTTTCCCAATATATTCTCAAGTCATCAACATAATTAGATTCTGAAGTGACTTTACCCATTATTCTTTGTGTGGTCTGCCATCTATCCATATCTAATTCCATATGGTAGTATCCATTGTCATCTTGTAGCAAATCCATTTGATACTCAAAGGATATAGTTGGTAGTTCTTTGTATGACTCATCTTCACAACCAACTAAAAATAGTGCAATTAATATTAACCTTAACATACAATTAACTCCTTTTCGTATGTTTCTAATGATGAGATAAACACTTTGAAGATATCTATCTCAAACTCTCCTATTTCCCCACTATCTTGTATTATTTGTGGTAGTGCCATCAATAATTCTAAACGCTGTAAGTTTAGTTCAAGTGGATTAAATGTAACCAACACACCATTTTCTATATCAGGTTTACACAATTTATCTTGTAAATCAAATTTTGTTTTTGGTTGCTCATCTTTGATATACTCTACAATGAGTTCTTTATCATCAACATACAAATTACTACACCAAGGTTCCAACTCTTTCAATGTATGAAAGTCACATACTTTAGTTAATTTGAATCCTATATTATATTTTGGTTGAACAAATGGTTTTAATAATTCATCGTGTAAACAAAATGAACCCCATTTTCTAACGAACTCTCTTGATGATTTGATATTCTGTGTCAACCACTCATCCGTCTCTCTACCCACCATTGTAACTTCACCCATTGGATTTCTTTGTGCTCCGTCTGCAAATCTTGACCCTCTACAAGTCATATGGTATACACAACCTCTTCTTGTTTGAACCACTTCATATCCTGCTAATATGAATCTATTAAAGATATCTGAATCTTCCTTTGATTGTGGTGCGAACATATCATCGTGTCCATTGATTGATTGAAAGTCTTTCTTGTATATTGCCCAAGGTGCAAATATTCCCTCTGTGGTTTCTTGTTGTGGTTTGTAGTCCTCACTATACCATTTCAGTAATTCTTGTTCTTTAAATTCTTCTGGCTCTATTCCGAAGTCCATCAATACTTTCTCTGGCCCCTCTGGATGTAGTGGTGGTTCTATTCTTGTAGCCGATACTACCACACCTGGCTTTATGTGTTTCAATACTTCTGTATCCATATTAGGTAAAGCATACATATCAGCGTGATATATCATCACGATATCATTTGTAGCATAATCATTAATCAATGTATCATATAGTATTGTGTGTCCTAATCTTTTTGGGCCTTCGTTTCTGTGTATCTTGACATTTTGGTCTTTCTTGGCTATCTCTTTCATCCATTCCCAAGTTCCGTCGTCTGAGAAATCATCTGCCATACATATCTCGTGTCTGTATCCGAGATTCTTTCTGATTGATTCATATGACCATTTCAAGTATTTTAGGTTTGACCTTGATGGTTGTATAAATGATATTGTTTTATCCATTATTGAATTCCTTATTCACTTTCTTAAAATCTTCCAACCACGCCTCTTCGGTGTAGTGTTTATTAAATAATTCTCTTGTTTGTTCTGAACACTCTTTGTAAAAACTATCATCTTCATACAATCGTTTTAGTATTGTGGATGCCCCTTTGATATCTCCGACTTCTACCGTTGTCTGTGGATGTAGTAAATCTTGTGTATCTAATCCACTATATCCTAAACACGGCGTTGAATGATATGATAAATTCATCGAAAAGGTGCCAGCTGCATGGGTTCTCATCATATGAACACCAACTTTATATTTGGAACACTCATCTATCCATTGTCTCCAACTCATATATGGTAGATAGGTTATGTCATCAATTAAATCTTCTTGTGGTTGTTTTCTACCCATAGATACATTAGTTATTTTATCATCAACTGCTTGCGCAATTAGATAACTATCCAATCCACTATACCAACTCGTGAAATTACCACCCAATATAATGCCTGACTTATCTTTTGAACATCCTTTTGGTGGTAATCCCTCAGGTAACATCAATGTTCTCATCACCCTCACGTCTTCACAACCCAATCCTTCATAATAACCGACATCAGATTGATTATGACACCAAACCCAATCTGCTTCTCTTAATGTCTGAACGAATTGGAATTGTTGTTCAACCGTGTAATCTTGAAAATACCAATGTGGGCCTTCTTGCATTATAGCAATCTTGTCACAATGTTTCTTTAATTCTTTTACATTGATATCAGGTCTTGTCTTTGGAATAGTAATTACACCCAAATCATAGTAGTCTGTTGGTGTGTTATCATATGGACACCAATCTGCGTCCATCATTATTGACCACGCAATATCATTTCTGGCATTTGGAAAGTCTCTTTGAACTTTACCCACAATACCACTCTCTGAAAAAAATACTACACTACTTGACATATAATCCCCTCATTATCAAAAAATTCACTTTTTTGTCCAGTCTCATTGATTGTATGTATTCCTTTTTCCCAACCAATTCTTCTTGATTCTTTCAAGACTCCAACATCTACATATTTTTCAACACAATTTCTAATTTGTTTGTATCGACCAAGGTCATCAAATATTATGTGTTTTGCACTCTTCATTATAGAATTCTTTATATCGATATCTACCGCATCATACGTATGAAGACAATCTATAAAAGAAACATCTACATTTGGAATCTTTGGACATAATCCTCTTGAATCATAAGCATCTTGACACACGTGATACACGTTTTCAAACTTGTAGTTTAAAGAGTTTTTAATATTACAACGAGTTATTGAATAATAGAATGGTCTATCTTCTATATCTTCGGTAACTTCGAATAACGTATGCTCACCCACTTCGGGTCTATTATTATTAATCGTATAAACTTCCTTGAATAAAAGTCCAAGTATCATAGTTGTCTGTCCTACGTGTGAACCTATTTCTAAAGCAACCTTATCCTTGAATCTATCACCACACCAATTTATTATATCATATTTCATTTGTTTGGATGTGGTAGAACCCCACTCTGTTTTGTCTGGAATAGTTTTTAATATGTATTCTAGCGTTCTGTTCATTTTAACTCTGAAATTGTTGTGAATTGTAACTCATATTGTGATAATAAATAGTCCAAAACTTTCTGAAAATGTAGGTAATTTTTCTCATCCCACACATTATCATTCCAATCCCCTTGAATGTGTGATTGAAACATAAATGTATCTCCATACAAATTTATGTCTTCTGTTTCGTGGATTCCGTCTGCTCCTACAAAATATTGAGTTGGAAATACAATATCTTTGTTTATTTGTTCGTGTCCTGCAACCCAATCAAAATAACTTGATATCGCCGTTGCGGATTCTTGTGTAATACCCCAACCAGGACTTCTAAATCCTTTTGGTGTGTGTCCACACTCTTTCCATAATGTCATTGAGTCTTGTATTCTTTCTGTTGCTTCAGTATAATCCAATTCTAAGAACTCTTGGTCACCTATTTGGTCAAATGAATACTTTTTTACATCGTGGTAATGTCCGTGATTTGCTAACTCAACCCAATCAAATTGTTTCCAATACGACACCCAATCTTTTGTCAGTTTATACTGGTGATGATAATAACTTGGGCAGAATAGGGTGAATTTGACCCCATATTGCGCATTTAACGAACTTAAATATTCTACTTGTGTATCACCCTCGCACCCCCAACCTTGTTCAGGATGCAAGTCATCAATTGCTACTACTACATTTTTCATTTACCAACCTTCCTCGAATGGATGCTCTTTTGTTGATGGTTTACTATCTTTACTATTGACATAAATCCATTTAACATCAGGTAATATCTCATCCCTAATCTGTTTTCTTTGAGTGGCATATGGACATATAGATGCGATTACCACATTTTTTCCTTGTATCCAAAATAGTCTTGCTATTTTTGCTAACCTCTCATTTTGTAATCTTCTATCTTGTTCACTAAATCCTAACTCCGGCCATACTTCTCTGAAATCATCAGCGTCCAATATTACTTTGTTTGGAATGTCAAACTTTAAAGCGATATTTGTTTTACCACTTCCACTATTTCCGTGAAACCACCATACTTGACCTGGTCTGTCATCTGGAATGACTCTGTGTATTGCTCCCATTTTTTTATTTACTTTCTTCTTTGTATTGTTTCTTTGCAAAAGGTTCTTGACTTCGATATAACTTATTTAGATTACCTTTTGATACATTATTAAATTCTTTATACCAATTCTTTGTTGACCTTTTAAAGTGTGTGTTCTTTGTTTGGTCTTCATCCTTGACATAATGTCTTTTGTTTGGATGATTTCTATTGTGAACTTTCAATACATTTTTCACCACATATTGTTTGTAATGTTCACCCATATGCAATCTACAACTCTCTAAAAATGAACTATCATCTCCGTTCATATAAACTGCTGGTGGAATATTGGCGCCTGTTCTCAATAAGTCTGATGATATTACTAATCCACTCCCATCAAACTTTGGATATGTAATCATCTGAACATCTAAGTCTGTTGTTTTAGAATTTACCTCGTCCATTTCTTCTTGCGACATAGTGTATCTAATACTCCAAGGTGATGACTCAGCTAATCTCTTGTCTTCTTCGGTATCCATATCATAGTATGGTTTATTGGTAAACTCTGGATGTTCTAATACTTTCCAACTATCGTCCCACATCTTCCTAATACCAAATGTTGTGATGTATCTGTGGATTCCTTGTTGATTGGCATATTCTTTTAATTGTTCCAATACACCGAACATCTGTCTTGGCATTAAACAATCTGATTCACCCCATATAATATAATCACACTCATTACATTGGTTGTTCAACTCTCTACGATAGTCTGCCATTGTGTATGGTTTATCATTTTGGTCATAGAATTTATTTGTGATGTAATGATATTTCATACCCAATGATTCTATTTTGTTTCGTATTTCATACATCTTAGTAGTTGTTTCTGCCTCTTCAAAATACTGAGACATATTCCACATCATCTCTACCTTGACATTGTCCTTGTTGTCTATGTCTTCCAATGCCAGATGAACTGATTCAAGATATTCTTCTACAATATCTATCTCATAGAACATAACGTGACAACCGATAATATATTTATTATTTAATTTCATTCTTAATTACCTCTAATAATTCTGTGTAGTCTTGCTTTTCTGTTGTGTTTACTTTGTGGTCATAGGTTTCTGTATTAACTTTACCGATGACATCATAAACTGGTATAATCTTTGCGTTTGATAACTTTCTAAAATAACTATTCTCTCCGAAATAGTTTGGTCTTAATTCTTTTCCTTTGTGGATGTAAGACATCATAGTCCCACCAAAATAGCTTGACAATATAGAATTACCACCACATACTGATATGAAGTGGTCACAATTTGCCATAACTTTCATTTGTGTGGTGTTGTAGTCTTCGTCTTGAATTAAATCATCAAACAATGTCACACCTTCCATATATTTTGGTAAGTCTCTATCAGATATCATACCAATACCCTCAACATCTGCTACTATGTCTGTGTATCCTCTGTGGATTGAGTTGATTTCATTTTCATCTATTGCGAATTCACTTTCTTTGTTGGTTGCTCTTTTGTATATGACTTCATATCCGCAACTCGTTATATATGTGAACATATCATATAGACATTGGATATCAAAGAAACCAAATGGTTGTTGTCCGTGTTCTAAATTATATTTGTTTGTAATCATTACCCGTTTTCTTGGTTCAGTAGGTAAATTATCAATGGTTTTATAATGTTCTTTATATGGTGGTGGTGTCCACTCATCATAATTTAATACTGCTGGCTCCTCTAATGGATTGACTCCGTGTATCCAATTATTTGGCAATTTATCAAGTCCTGCTAAACTGTTGTCAATTGTTCTCTGATTAAATTCTTCTCTTACATCATCACAAAAATAGTAAAATGGTTTCATACCTTTAGAAGTAATCACCCCATCTAACTTACCTTGTGTGTGTAGGTGATACGCATAAGGAACTACTAATGCTAACTCAATACCGAACTCTGGATTTGCTTTGACTATCATTAAAATACTTGTTTGATTACTTGGAAACCTTCAGCGTATTGACAATTTGCCTGAATACCTCTGAACTTTGCCAATGTGGTTAAGTTTTCCGTTACATCAAAACCAGCTTCTTTATATTTCTTGAATTGACTTTGATGACATTCAGCTGCTTTTATCTTATCATCGAATGAGTTTGTTATATCACTATAATGATTTATTCTCATAGGATTCTCTGTATGTCTTGGGATTGGTATTTGTTCATAACAATACACATTTGGGATATATCTTGCAGCAGCCATCGTGGTTCTGAATGTAGCGATGTGGTCTTGATTACTATCTCCTGCCCAATGAGTATAAATGACATCAGCTCTACACTGCTTAATTATTCTCTCTAATTGAGATACACTTTCAAAACTAAATGGAACATTTAAATCTGTAAATGGTAGATAATGTATTTCATCAACACCCAATTCGTCTGCCGCACATTGTGTTTCTTTTTTCAATTGTTCGTGTGAACGAATAACTTTGCCAGTTGTTTTATCAATTGATTGAGTATCAGTCATACAAACATAAATAACTTTATCTCCATTATCTTTATGGTTGATTAGAGTTCCACCACAACCAAATTCTATATCATCCGGATGTGCTCCGATTGCTAAAACATTCATATAACCTCTCCTGCTTTCTTTCCGTGATTAAATAATAAATCTACTACTGATAAATATGGGATAAAATCTCCAAACAACTGATTATATTCTTTACATTTGTAGTCTTGCCATTGTAGATTGATATTTCTTCTCCCAAAAGCTTCTTCATTAATATATCTTTGTGAACCTGGACCTGAACCTGTTATGTATTCTGTTGCGTTTAGGTTTTCCAAGATACTGAATATCTTTTCAGAACCAAATCCACTTGGATTAAGTTGTGATGAATATATTATTTCGGTATCTATGTTTAGTTCTTTCATAAAGTATCTTATCAACTCAACTGATAGTTCTGTTAGTGAATCGTGTCCTTTACAAATGATATCGTTGATTGTCATAAAATAGTCCATAAAATATGGTGATTTAGAATAATGATTTGATATTTGTTTACAATGTTTATTGTGCCAATCAGTATCGTAGTTTATAATTGTATCATTGAACGATACCATATCAGATTTATTCTTGATTGGAACCGTCAACCACTTTGTGCCTGTATTGGTCTTGATTTGATTTCTATGTCCGAAGTGTTTCTTTCCTCGTGGGAACTGAACATCATCAAACACAACAAATATATCACTTTGTTTTATCTTATCGAAGTATCCCAACCAGGGCAAATAATTTGGTTGATGAATCGATACTATCATAGTTCTTCTATTGTTCTACAAATATAATGAACTTGCTCATCAGTCATCTCAACATACATTGGTAGTGAGAATATCTTTGTGATGAATTCTTCTGAATTCTTGTATCCATTAGGACTTAGATAGTCTTTATAGATTTCTTGTTCGTGACATAGTGGTGAATAAGCATTTGCTGTTGGTATTTGATATTCATCCAATAACCTTAACAATGTTTCTGTTCTATCTCTTCCGTCTGTAATCTTAACGATATATTGCCAGTAAGTCTGTTGAATAGTGTCATCTTTGAATGGTGTTTGTAACCACTCAACCTTTGATAATCTTTCATTATAGATATCTGCTATCTCATTTCTTCTATCAATGAAACTTTGTAGATATTTGTTCTGTGCTAATCCGAGAACTGCGTGGAACTCCGACATACGATAATTACTTGAAGGCATTGCACAAGTGTATCCATAATCCAATCCTTGATACTCTCCGTCATTTCTTGTAGTTCCGTGATTCCTCACCACCCTACATTTCTCTGCTAACTCATCATCATTAGTGGTAATCATACCACCCTCACCTGTTGTGATGATTTTACTTGGATAAAAACTAAATACACCAGCGTCTCCAAATGTTCCAGCGCATCGTCTTTCGTCTTTATATGGATTGTACACTTGAGCACCATAACTATGAGCATCATCTGTTAGTAAAAATAAGTCATTGTCTTTACAATACTTTTCAATCTCTTCCATTTCAGGTGTAATCAGACCTGACATATGAACTAACACTACTCCACCCATATCATCTGTCATATTTTCTTTGATTATATCTAATGATAAACATTGTGTTTCTGAATCAACATCAACTATTAATGGTGTATTACCTGTTCTAATAATACAATTCACACTTGCGGCAAATGTCTGTGTTGGAACTATAAATCTTTTACCTTTGATACCACTTGCTATCAATACGGTTTCCAATCCTGTTCCACAAGATGTTGTTGCGACTGCATTCTTTACATTGAACATTTGACAAGCAT
>Ga0209634_1002810_pt1 | contig 12035 bp, 11 predicted proteins | sample LinPmetageLP40_FD_184043 | JGI IMG/M metagenome (GOLD analysis project Ga0209634, IMG submission 184043) | Marine viral communities from the Pacific Ocean - LP-40 (SPAdes) (version 2) | ecosystem: Environmental > Aquatic > Marine > Oceanic | place: Pacific Ocean | collected 2010-08-26 | reverse complement strand
TGGTTGTCCAATATTGACTGGAGTTCTTCGATTTTTTGGTACAGGGCTGATTTGTTTATCATAGTAGTGACTTTTTTTACCAATTTAATGTTTTTTACCAATATGCAATTTGTCGTACACCCTGGCAGGAGATTAGATGGTCACATATGATTATCAGAATAATGACTATTTTTGTCGTCCACTATGTTAAGGCAATTCGAGTATGGCTAAAATCAAATTAGGAATCATCAAAGAGGGGAAAACACCTGTAGATCATCGCGTACCATTTACTCCTGAGGAGGCGAAGGAACTCGCTGAGAAGTTTGACAATGTAGATGTAGTCTGTCAGTCGAGCGATGTCAGGTGTTATAAAGATGATGAGTATGCCCAGAGTGGCACCAGGGTAGTCAGCGATGTGTCAGATTGTGATGTGTTGATGGGGGTGAAGGAAGTGCCTATTCCTGATTTGATTCCAGAGAAAACTTATTTTTTCTTTTCTCATACCACCAAAAAGCAACCTTATAACCGCGAACTGCTACGTGCAATTCTCGATAAGAAGATTCGCATGATTGACTATGAAAATCTCACAGATTCGAATGGAACGAGGGTAGTGGCTTTCGGAAGATACGCTGGCATTGTGGGTGCTTACAATGGCATTTTGACTTATGGCAAGCGATACAGGCTGTTTGATCTCAAGCCAGCGCATCAGTGTTTTGATATGGCAGAGATGCAAAGAGAATATGTCAAGGTAAAATTGCCCACTATGAAGATAGTAGTGACGGGTGGAGGGCGAGTTACGAAAGGGGCGATGGAAGTGCTTAATGGAATGGGAATTCGCAAAGTGAGCCCTGCTCAATTGCTCAATGAGCGTTTTGATGAGGTCGTTTATACACAATTGAATTCCAGAGACTACAACAAGCCAAAGTCTGGAGGAGAATTTGTAAGGCAAGAATTTTACAACACCCCAGACAAATATGATGGGGATTTTCTGAAATATGCGAGAGTTGCTGACCTAATGATTGCAGGTGCATTTTGGGATCCGAATGCTCCGGTCCTGTTCAGAAGAGAAGATGTGCTAAAGGAGGATTTTAGAATCAAAGTGATCGCTGATGTGACCTGTGATATCGAAGGCTCTATCCCTTCTACATTGAGACCGAGTACAGTGGACGATCCTATTTATGATTACAATCCAAGTCAGGGAACGATCGAGCCACCTATGAAGGACGAGGCCAATATTACCGTGATGGCGGTTGACAACCTGCCTTGTGAGCTTCCTAGGAATGCCTCAGAAGATTTTGGACGTGAGTTAATAGACAATGTGTTGCCACACTTGTTGGGGGAGGATACTGAAGAAGTGATCAAGCGTGCAACGATCACAGAAAAAGGGCATTTGACAGAGCATTTTGAATACCTTCAGGACTACGTGGATGGGAAAGAGTAGCATCTTATTGCCATGAGTAATAAAATTTATTTGTTTAGAATTTTTGTAGTTCTGAGCTTCTTTTTTTTGCCTTCTTTTGCGATGGCACAAGTTCCCAATGACTTGATTGCGAATCGCATCACTTTAGAAATTAATAAGTCTATTCAATCCAATACGGTTGACTGCACGGTTGAAAAATCGTGTGTCAATGAAGCACAAACGGGTAAATGCATTAAGTATCACAATGATCAATGGTTCTCTATTATTCCGAGTGTGAATCAAACGCATTACATAAATATTTCAGGTCAGTCTTGCAGGGATTTGAGAGGTGTTCAGTTGGTAGTGATTGATGGCATCCCCTGTGATACTTCCAGTTATCAGATCATTTCTTGTGTTTCATTAGCGACTCAGGACGATGTCTTTTTGCCTTTGGTTGGTTTAGAATCAGGTAGAGAGTACTTGTTGAATATAGATGGTTATCTTCATGACTATTGTGATTTTACAATAGAATTTGGAAGTGCGCCTATTGGCTTGCCTATGATCAATGAACACAATGGTTTACTGAATTACTTTGTTGAAGATCGATATGTGAACTTGAGTTGGGAGATAGAAGAATCAATCGAGAGCAATGTAATAGAATATCAGGTATTTAGAAGAGAATCTAGAGAAGACAAGCACGACTTAGTCTATAAGGTCTCTCATAATAAAAATACTTTTGGAATTCCTCAACTTGAATATAGTATTCAGGACACCATTCAGCATGGCGGTCATTATTTCTACAAAATAGTGGCAATTCTTGGGAGTAATGCTTCAATAATTCTAAATGAAATCGATTTGGAAGTCGTTTTGGAGAAAGACTTGAGTTCACACATCATTGAACTATCGCTTGACTACAAGAAGAAAACGCCCATCACCATATTGGTATTCAATGCTCAAAATAATCGTTTATTGAAAAGCCGACTCTTTAATTTTGATGATGACTATAGAACAACCTCATTGAATGTACGTCAATGGACAAAGCTGAATATTCACATGTTCAGAATTGAGATTATTGATAATGACACCAATAAAAAGGAAATACTGAGTTTTAACAGGTAATCTAATCTATCGGTACATTCACGTGACGCTCGGCATGATAAGATGATCTCACAAGAGGAGATGACTCTACATGTCTGATTCCCCTTTGTTCGCCTTCTTCTTTGTAAGCTGCGAAGATGTCTGGATGGATAAATTCAGCCACTTCAATATGTCGTTTGGTAGGCTGTAAATATTGACCAAGTGTAAGGATATGTAATCCATGCTCCACCAAGTCATCCATGGCTTTATGGACTTCGTCTTGTGTTTCTCCAAGTCCGAGCATGATACCTGTCTTCGTGCGCTTCCCAGCTTCTTTTGTCAGCTTGATCTGATCAAGGCTTCTTTGATATCTTGCTTGTGGACGTACTCTGCGGTATAGATTTTCTACCGTTTCCATATTGTGAGATACTACTTCTTGTCCAGCATCTATCATACGATATAGTGCTTCCCACTTTCCTTTTACATCAGGGATCAGTGTTTCAATAGTCGTTTCAGGGCTTAGTTGCTTGGTTTGCACAACTGTCTGATACCATATTTCCGCACCGCGGTCTTTGAGTTCATCTCTATTGACGGAAGTAATGACAGCATGTTTTACGCCCATGGTTTTGATGGCTTCGGCAACGCGCTTGGGCTCTTCGGTGTCATATTCTGGTGGACGACCGGTGGCTACTGCGCAGAATGTACAACTTCTGGTACAAACATTTCCTAAAATCATAAAAGTGGCTGTCCCAGCTCCCCAGCATTCTCCCATATTCGGGCAATTGCCACTTTCGCAAATTGTATGTAGTTTATTCTCATCTACAATTTTTCGAACCTGCGCATATTCTTTGCCTATTGGAAGTTTGACGCGCAACCAATCTGGTTTTCTTTTTTTATTTTTATTATCAGCAGATACTACAGGCAGTTCGATCATCGCTTATTAGATTTTCAGCAAAAATAAAGATTATAGTATTGAAAAAACAGGAAATAAATTATTTCCTAGACCCCCAGAATACAGTGATAAATGAGGTAGGGAAAACAGACCTGTTGGTAGCCCTGTCCATGATGACTACTTCTTTGGTGTAGGCATCAATTAAAAAGCCAGCTTCAAATCCAGTGACGTTATTTTTGAAAACACCAAATTCAAAACTCACACCCAATTTGATGTTTGCACCCAAGATTATTTTTGATTCTCCAAGACCTTGAAATAATCTACCTGAACCCTCAATGCTTTCTGCGTTGCGATGGTTTGGGATAGAAGGATCATAGGCAACGTTTTGATTACCTACCGTTATGTAATAGGGAGACTGCAGTCCAAAAGAAGGTCCTCCAGCTATCATAGCTATAATTTGAGCACCCTGTTGGGGAGCCTTTTTGAAGAGCACCAAGTCTCTTCCATATTGTGTTCTTATCGAGTATAGATAATTCTGTTTACCAAGTTTGAAGAATGCACCAGTATTATTAGCTCGTAAACCATATTCATTCGGGTGGGTGATATTGACCAGTTCTACACCAAATGTGTGAAACATGCGGTCGTCAACAGCGATAGAGTGTTTGATCATCAATCCACCAATCAATCCACTTGAGGTGTTTTTGTTAATTCCCCACCTTGTTTCTTTGAGATAGCTATATCCTCCTTCTTGCGCGAATGTGCTAAAAGCTAGAAAGAAGATACATCCAGAAATTAATATTGTAGTTTTTCTCATGTTACCTTGTGGCTAAATATTAAATTTAGACATTTATAACATAACGTGAAATAGCGCAAGATAGTTTTTACAAATATGATTACATCAAAAGTCACTTATTCGGGAGAATTAAGAACCAAAGCCATTCATATCAGGTCTTCTCAAGAGATCATTACTGACGCACCCATAGATAATCAAGGCAAAGGAGAAGCATTCTCCCCCACTGATATTGTCTGTTCTGCATTGTGCAGCTGTATGATGACCATCATGGGACAAGTTGCTCAACGTGAGAACATCCCAATGGAAGGGGTTACTGCTGAGGTGACCAAGTTGATGTCGGCCGCCCCACGGAAAATTTCAGAAATTATCATGAAATTTGACATGAGCAAATTGAACATATTGGATAAGCAGCGTAAAATGCTTGAGAATGCTGCACGGACATGCCCAGTAGCATTGAGTCTTTCTGATGATGTTATTCAGACGATCAGTTTTGACTATTGAGCTCTCCTTCTTTTACAGCATCAAATGAAATATCCATGTGCGAAGTGTCATAGTGACATTTCCCATCTTTGATCATCAAAATCTGTGGAGACTGATGGTGTACACCAAATTCCTGTGCGACCTTATCCGAGATGTCGCGATAGGCGATGAGATCTAAATAGTAGGGCGTTACGTTGGTTTCTTCTGCATTCCACTTATTCTCTAGTCTGGACTTAGCCATGCTACTGATGGAACATCTGGTACTGTGCTTGAAAATTAGAACGGGTTTTTCGGCAGATTCAGAAATCACTTCTTGAAGAGAAGTTTCAGAATTAAGATGCTTCCAATCCAAGTTGGGTTCCTTAGTCGTACCAAAGATCTTTCTCACGTTTATCATATCGAGGGTTTCGGGTTTTTTCCTTAACAGCCGCTGGCTGGTTTTCGTTCTTCTTAAATAACTTTGCCCACCATATATTGAATTTGAATGTTTTGTTTTTCTCCTCCAAAGAGTTTCGTGGATGTAGTGAAGTCGTGTATTTAGAGCTTGGGTGCATGTTTTTGTCATAGTTCTTCTTGACTTTAAAGTTACCTTGGAAAGCAATTGCTTTTGATGCACTATTTTTGGGAGCTCTTCCTTTCAGTGCATCTTTATGCGCATTTGGCTTTTTTGAATATCTAATCTTGGCATACTTGGTGACATAGGAGTCTAGTTTTGCGACAGCTTTATTAGGAGCTTTTCCCATTAGTGCGTCTTTATGCGCATTTGGCTTTTTGGAATATTTGACTTTCGCATACTTTGGGACATACGAGTCTAGTTTTGCCACTGCCTTGCGTGGAGCAATACCTTTCAAAGCATCTTCATGGGCATTGGGTTTTTTGCTGTATTTCCTGCGGTCTTTCATTTTCCCCTGATAGCCACTCATTTGGAACATGTTTTTATGAGGCTCTTTTGCTTTGAGTGCCTCATCTACCGCATTTGGCTTGTCCTTGTATTTGCTCTTCATTTTCATTTTCCCGCGATACTTGCCAATATCAGTCGTGGTGTATCCTGGAGATATCTCGAATCGTTTGAATCGCCCTTTGAACTCAGTGCCTTCTGGCTGTCCGATACTTTTACTCTTATACCCCTTAATATTGCCTTGATACTTGCCAATGTCAGTTGTGGTATATCCAGGAGATATCTCGAATCGTTTGAATCGACCTCTAAAGTTGGCAATTGATTTGTTTTGTGAGAATTTATGGATGAGGGGTGTGCGCTTATTATTCCATCCAGATTTAGTGATGCTACCACCACCCTTAAGCGGTTTTCTGCTTCCCTTGACATTGCCTGCAAATCCACTGACTCTAGGACTTCCTAAGTCTTTTCTAGGCATTGCCTGACCTTTACCCTGCCAGACACTGTTGGTTATGCTTCCGCCACCTTTAAGTGGTTTTCTGCTGCCTTTGATATTTCCTGCAAATCCACTTACTCTAGGGCTCCCTAAGTCTTTTCTAGGCATTGCCTGACCTTTACCCTGCCAGATATTGTTGGATATACTCCCTCCACCTTTAAGTGGTTTTCTACTACCTTTGACATTTCCTGCAAATCCACTTACTCTAGGACTTCCTAAGTCTTTTCTAGGCATAGCCTGACCTTTACCCTGCCAGATAGTGTTGGTTATACTTCCTCCACCTTTAAGTGGTTTTCTACTTCCTTTGACATTGCCTGCAAATCCACTTACTCTAGGACTTCCCAAGTCTTTTCTAGGCATAGCCTGACCTTTGCCTTGCCAGATACTGTTGGTTATACTTCCTCCACCTTTAAGCGGTTTTCTGCTTCCCTTGACATTGCCCGCAAATCCACTGACTCTTGGACTTCTCAAGTCTTTTCTAGGCATGGCCTGACCTTTACCCTGCCAGATAGTGTTGGTTATACTTCCGCCTCCACCTTTGATTGCCCCTTTGTTGCCTTTGGCTTTTCCAGAAAATTCACTAATACGAGGATTTCCGAGCGCTTTTCTAGGTAGAGCTTGTCCTCTTCCTTTCCTTATGTTAGAAGAAATACTCCCCCCGGCTCCTTTTGTAGACAATGCCCGCCTGTTGTTGTTTTTCAAAGCACCACTAATGCTCAATGTTCTATTTTGTGTGCCAGTATATGGCAGCCCTTTTTTGCCAGTGCTGATGCCAGGATCACTCGGTCGCTTGAACTTTCTTCCAGTAATGTCCTTTCGCCATGCGTTTTCCCCTTTCTTAGAGGCTGTAGAATACCCTCCGGCTGCCTGACCTTTGTATTTTCGTTCGCCTTTCTTTGATGCCGATGCATATCCAGTTCCTTTGATAGCAGTACGTGCTTGATCGCCTCTTCTTTTTTTAGCATAATAAGGGTTGAAAGATGGTTTTATTATTGGTTGAGAGCGGCTTTTGAAGTTTTTGCTGCGAATTTTCCTACCTGCAATATCTTTGGTCTTGGCACGCTCTCCTCTCCGAGCTCTGCCTGCATAAGCGTTGACTTTTCCCCGTGCTATAAACGCTCTAGAGGCTGTTCTCGGTTGTATGCGTTTTCTTTTTTTAGGGTTGGTTTCCCCTGTAGAACTGACTGATTGGAATCCACCACCTTGTGCCCTGCTGGACTTGGCCTTTTGCCCTTCTGTTCGATTCTTTCTTCCAGCGTAAGGGTTAGACGGTGCTTTTACACTCTTACTTTCTCCAGACTGGGTAACGGACCTACGTGGTTTTCTTCCTGAGATATCACCCTTTCTGTGACTTTCTGTAGGGCGGGATGGCGTGTTGAAGTAGCCGTCACTTTTTTGAACTTGTTTCCCCTCCTTTTTTCGATTTTGACCTTGGTATAAAACATTGCCATATGGTGTTGATGATGGGCTGCTTATTTTACTTTTATTCTTGGTCTTTTTAGTTTTCTTTTTACGCCCAGTGATGTCTCCTTTGTAATTTTTTTCCCCTTGCTTGTTACGTGTTTTTAATTTGGTTTCTCTGAGCTTCCTCTTATTAGAACGACTGTTATCTACTTCTTGCCCATAGCCAGATTGCAAAGACACCATCAGGCATATGATTATCCCCATAGCTATTTTGCTTAAAATAGATAGGTGTTTCAATACTGCTATTTGTAGATTTTTTCTCACGTTATCAATTATCAAAAGCTACCAGTCTCAACGACAGGTCAAGAGAGACTATTGTCTCTGAGTAGCTGTGATAACTCACTAAGATAGCTAAAAATTGATTAGTTGATCAATTTTGTCATATAATCGCCCTTTTGGCAAGAAATTTTGTTCCAAAGTAGGAGCGAAAGGGATAGCTGTGTCCAAACTTGCCTCCCTCATCACTGGTGCGTCAAGATACTGAAAACAGTTCTCGCCTATCCACGCACTGATTTCTCCCCCAATTCCACCTGTCATACAATCTTCGTGCAATACGATTACTTTACCTGTTTTCTCCACTGTGGCTCTTACAGCCTCTTTGTCCCATGGAAGTAGTGTTCGAAGGTCAATAATATCCGCAGTATGGTCTTCAAATTGAGTCATTGCTTCTTTTGCCCAATGTACGCCCATACCATAAGTGATAATAGAGATGTCCTCCCCTTCAGTTACAGCAACCGCTTTGCCTATCTCCGTGGTATAATATGCATCTGGAATGTCGGCATCCAGTGATCTGTATAGCACCTTGTGTTCAAAGTACATGACGGGGTTTGGATCTTCTATAGCCGCAGCCAATAGACCCTTGGCATCATGTGGATTAGAAGGATATACCACTTTTAGTCCCGGTGTGTGAAAGAACCATGCTTCATTGGATTGTGAATGATATGGCCCTGCGGCTACACCTGCGCCTGTAGGCATTCGGATAACTACATCAGAGTTCTGCCCCCATCTGTAATGTGATTTGGCCAGATTGTTTACTATTTGATTGAATCCACAAGTCACAAAATCCGCGAACTGCATTTCAATGACTGATTTTTGCTTTTTAATGGAAAGCCCAAGACCTATCCCGATGATGGCTGATTCACACAGCGGTGTGTTACGTATGCGATCTTTTCCAAATTGTTCGACAAAACCTTCTGAAATTTTGAAAACACCTCCATAATCTGCGACATCCTGGCCCATGAAGATAAGTTCTGGATACTTTTCCAAACTCTGTCTCAGTCCATCGGAGATCGCATCCACATATCGCTTATTTGATAAAGGACTATCTGCTGGAGAGATCACTTTTTGCTCAAAGGGAGCGTACATGTCGTCCAGTTCTGTCTCAGTACTGGCTACTGGAATATCTTCTGCATATGCCGTATTGAGTCCTTCCTCAATGTCAGCCATTATTTTATTTTGCAGCTCTTCGATGAAGGCTGTAGTAATGATTTTATTCTTGAGGAGATAACTTTGAAACTTTGAAACCGGATCTTTTTCTGCCCATTGCTCCATGAGTTCTTTGGGTACATATTTGGTTCCAGAGGCTTCTTCATGCCCACGCATTCGGAAAGTCATCGCTTCTATAATTATGGGCTTGGGGTTCTTCCGCATTTTAGCGGCAACCGTTTTAATCGTATCATAGACCTCCAATACATTGTTGCCATCTACGCGAATTGCTTCTATGCCATACCCAGGCCCTTTATCTGTAAAATTCTTGAATTTGAATTGTTCATTGCTAGGCGTAGAAAGCCCGTAGCCATTATTCTCGACAATAAATATGGTCGGGATATCCCAAACAGCTGCTACATTGAGTGCTTCATGAAATTCTCCTTGACTTGCACCACCATCACCAGTGAATACAACTGTCACTTTTTTCTCATTATTGAGCTTGCAGGACAATGCGATTCCATCAGCTACCGACAATTGAGGTCCCAAATGAGAAATCATACCTACTATATGGTGTTCATTTGTGCCAAAGTGGAATGAGCGATCACGACCATTGGTATATCCAGATAACTTACCTTGCCACTGTGCAAACAGCTTCGAATAAGGGATATTCCTACCAGTGAATATTCCCAAATTCCTGTGCATGGGAAGAATATACTCGTCTTCATGAAGCGCTTTCACAGTTCCAACCGAAATAGCCTCTTGTCCTATTCCTGAAAACCACTTGCTAATTTTGCCTTGACGAAGGAGAATAAGCATCTTTTTTTCGATCATTCTTGGCCGAAGCAATCCTTCGTACAATTCAATGAGTAGCTTATCGGAGTATTTCTTTCTATCGAATTTCATATTATAACTGAATAAGAGCGCTTCTGTTTCACGTCTTGATGTAGATTTGGCGAGCAAATTTAATGCATTGCATTGAGCCTCAAAATAAAAATGACTTATTTTGATCGCCTTAGAATTATGCTTTCTTTTGTAGATAAGATGTAATCATGAGTTTATGAAGATTAGGACTGGATTCGGATATGATGTCCATCAACTACAGGATGGAGAAGATTTTTGGTTAGGCGGAATCAAGGTGCCTCATACCAAGGGTGCGGTAGGACATTCTGATGCTGACGTATTGATCCATGTAATTTGTGATGCTTTGCTTGGTGCTGCTAATATGCGGGACATAGGGTATCACTTCGCTGATACAGATCCACAATTCAAAGGAATAGATAGTAAGATATTACTAAAAGACGTAATGGCACTTATTAGAGATAAAGGCTATGAAATTGGGAATATCGATTCCACCATTTGCCTTCAACAACCTAAGATCAATCCACATATCCCTGATATGAAACAATGCTTGGCAGGAGTGATGGGTATTGACTTGGATGATCTTTCTATCAAAGCAACGACTACTGAAAAACTGGGTTTTGTTGGAACCCAAGAAGGAGTGGCAGCATTTGCCACAGTATTAATAACAAAAGAAAATGTCTGAAATAAGACTGATAGAGACGCAAGACGGATCGCACTCGCTCTATGTGCCAGAGTTGAATGAAACCTATCACTCTTTTCATGGAGCGATACAGGAATCCCAGCACGTTTTTATCCGTATGGGTCTGCACTATTTTCTGGATAAGTTTCAATCCAATAAAATCAAAATTCTAGAAGTTGGATTCGGTACTGGGCTGAATGCGATGTTGAGCTATAGGGACTTGACCAAAAAACAAATCAGGACTTGGTACGATACTATTGAGCCTTTTCCGATTGGAGAGGATATCTGGAAAAAGCTCAACTATGTAGAAAAACTTGATTTTGAAGGCGCTGAAAAAATCTATACTGAGTTGCACAGCTCAGCTTGGGATACGAAGAATGAATTGGCTGAAGGCTATCTTTTCACCAAGTACAAAGAAAAACTAGAAGACATCGAACTGCTACCCAATCATTATGATGTGGTATTTTTTGATGCATTTGCTCCTAATAAACAACCAGAACTGTGGCATTTGGATCAATTGAAAAAAGTAGTAGCTAGCATGAAAGACGAAGCAGTGTTTGTGACCTACTGCGCACAAGGGCAATTCAAAAGGGACTTGAGAGAAGCTGGGCTCGAAATAGAATCACTGCCTGGGCCTCCAGGTAAAAAAGAAATGGTGCGGGGGAGGAAAATAGCGATTGATGTTGGTGAAGAGGGTGAGGTGGTTGAATAGGTTAATTGGGTGAATGAGTACTATTAGCTTGAGAAGTGTAAGTTCTCAATGACTGAATTAACCAATAACTCAATTAACTAATAACTAATTTGAAGTGAAAGAAGTACGAAGTATAGAAAACATATATAGAAGGTGAGATGAAAAAAAGGATAATTGCCTTCGGGGCAAGCAGTAGCAAGAATTCGATTAACAAACAATTGGCAAGTTGGGCGGCATCTCAATTAGAGGATGTAGAAGTCAATCTACTAGACCTAAATGATTATGAAATGCCAATTTTCAGCGTAGATAAAGAGCAGGAGACTGGCATTCCTCAGCTGGCTCATGACTTCAAAGAGCAATTGAGAGCTGTAGATGGTATCATTATCTCCTTGGCTGAACACAATGGAAGTTTTTCAGCCGCCTTTAAGAATATCTTCGACTGGGCATCAAGAATAGAAAAGAGTATGTGGCTGGACAAGCCAATGTTCCTCTTGGCTACTTCTCCTGGTGCACGTGGAGGAAAAAGTGTATTGAATGGAGCAGTCAACGACTTCCCTCATCGTGGAGGAAAGGTGGTATCAAGTTTTTCTTTGCCATCTTTTGGGAAGAATTTCTCTGAAGAGGGGATTGTGGATGGGGAGCTGAAGAAGGCGTTTGAGGGGCAGAGTGAGATTTTTGAAGAGACACTCTGATATTTATTAGTAAATAAAGAACACTCTATGTCGTTTATATTGTTATTTGCAAATTGGTAGTGCTATATCAAAGAATATGGAAGTTAAGACCCAATTAATTTTTAATAAACAACTACTGTCGTCCGAGTAAAAAACGTACTATTATGTGTTTCTGTGAGAACAACACCCCTATAATCCCCTCAAGGGGATACTTGCGATTCTCCCCTTGA
>Ga0209634_1002807_pt1 | contig 12039 bp, 12 predicted proteins | sample LinPmetageLP40_FD_184043 | JGI IMG/M metagenome (GOLD analysis project Ga0209634, IMG submission 184043) | Marine viral communities from the Pacific Ocean - LP-40 (SPAdes) (version 2) | ecosystem: Environmental > Aquatic > Marine > Oceanic | place: Pacific Ocean | collected 2010-08-26 | reverse complement strand
TATACGGGTATAGATACAGCACAAACAAAATGTAAACAACAAAGCCAGCAATCAATGGTGATCTGTGAATACAAATGTAGCTTGCATTGGTCAGCAAAAAGCAATAAATCACCTTAAGTATTTTCGTATTCTAGTCCCTTAATGTTTGGTTTATGTAAAGGGTATTATCTTAAATGAATGCTTAGAGGAAAATCTTGAATATCAGGTAGAATAGCTTTATGAAAAAACTATTACTTATTGCATTAATAATTCCAAACTTTGTTTTGGCTGAAGATTTCAAATTGGTGTGTGAGGGAGAGGAGAGCACGTTTAGAAATGATGTGCTAGAAAATACTTCTAAAGCTACACGCACCCTGCAGGTTAAAGATGATTTAATCGTTATAGATGCTATGACTTATAAAAGTAAAACATTTGATTATGGTGCCATCAAAGGCTCATCGAAATATGTCAAAGACGACACTCAGATTGTTTTAGAAACTACACAAGTTAGCAATGAATGCGACACGGCTTTAATGAACGTTAAACTGAATCGCTCTTCTGGCATGATTGAAACTGCTTCCAAAAGAATAGGGGCTTGTGATGGGAGTAGCTTTACCACCTCATCAAAATTTATGGGTAAGTGTAAGTAAGTATAAGTAAGTATAAAAATACTACCAAATTTAGCGTAACGCTCCAATTTATCTCTTGTATTCCAATTAATCATATGAAAAAAATGAGTCATATTTTGTTGTTAGTTCTATCTTTGATTTTAACGAACAAGGCTAGTAGCTTTGAAACAAAATTATCTCCTCAAGGTTCGGATAAATATAATTTATCTATTAAAGGCGATGCCAAGTCTTCTGAAAAAAATTTAAGGGGCGTTTTTCAAAATAAAGTTAATGAGATTTGCGGAACTCGTTTCGAAATAATAAGCATTAAAATGGAATATGAAAGTGAAGAGGGAGCTAAAATAAATGTATTAAACGGAACCTTCAAATGCTTTGTGAAGAGTCAAATGTAAAAAAACCCTCATCAGATATGATGAGGGTTTTTTATATATTCCTATAGCGTAAAGACTACATAAATATTTTAAAACTACTGAGCTGAAATTTTATATATTTCACCTTCATCAGTACTTGCATAAAGAGCATTACCTGGACCCATTTCTAGACCACGAAATCTCTTCGATACACCAACAGGCATATGAATAACGCTTTTTACTGATTCGCCATCTGGTGCAATATCAACAATGTCGATACGCATTCCACCTGGTGTGCCACCAAAACCAATTCCCATGATTCCAGTTGCTAAACGTCCCTCATAGATACCCCAGTTCTTTCCTGTTAAGAAAGCAGCAGAACCAGTTCCTTGTGAGTAGCCATTATTTTGCCAAGCAGGAAACATGAGGTCATCAAAACGAGTATCACTCATTGGAGTGTATGCAGCACGAACTGCTGGAGTCATACCTTCCATTTGATTTGGCTCATAACCACAATATTGATCTGGACAAGCGCCTCTTCCAGCTCTTTTTTCATGCGGATCCCAACCACCATTACCACCATTTACTAATGCAGTAATTTCATCGTTGTGCCATGGTCCATGTTCTGCAGTAAATGCTTGACCATCGCTAGGACGGAAATCAATACCTTGAATATTTCTATGACCATAAGTATAAAAGCGTTGATCAGCTTTGATTTTGTTTTTTGGATGCCCTTTACCATCAGCATCAATTCTTAAAACAACACCACAAACTAAAGAGTTATCTTGAGGACATACACCTCTATGACGATCGCCTGTACCTACCCAAAGATATCCTTCTGGGCCAAAGGCCATTCTTCCACCATTATGAGCACCTGGACCACCGAAAGGTTGGTTAGATTCAAATGGCTTATATTGAATGTCTTTCACAATATCAGTACGATCTGAGACTTTTGTTAGATCTTTATTAACCTTGAATGTCATGACAATGTTTCCATCACACTTTTCAAAGTTAGTTTTACAGCCAGATGCATGATATTTAGTTGATGTTGAATAAAGATACAACTTACGATTCTTTTTAAAGTTAGGATCTAAGACAACACCTAACATGCCAGCCTGTCCTTCACAAAAAAGATCGTTTCCAGCACTTTTATAGCCTTTAGAACCTTTCATACCATAAAGTGCATTTACTTTTCCAGATGCAGTTTTTACTGAAAGACCTTTACATTTTTCAGTGTAAAACATGGAGCCATCTGCAGTGAATGCCATGTCCCAAGGGTTTTCTAAACCAGACATGACGACCATTGATCCAATCTTAGGAACTTTCATTCCTTTCGATCCGTGATCACCGTGATCAGCAGCGTAGACTGTTGTAGCTGTAAATGATACAGCAGCAACTAACGCTGAAAAAACTAAGCTAAACTTTCTTAGCATATTCATAATACTTTTCTCCTAGTTATTAACATTATATTTTGCATCCTTTAAATATGCTGCTAAATCTGCAATTTCTTCATCAGTTAAAGGTTTTGCCATCATAATCATTAACCCTGAATTCGGACCGATCTTAGTACCCGATCGATAAGTCTCAAGTTTATCTGTTATGTAAGGGATTTCTTTACCTGAAATTTTTGGATAACTAGCTGCTCCTTTACCTGCAGGACCATGACAATTAATACACGTTTTATCGTAACGAATTTTACCAGCCTCCACATTACCTGCTAAAACCTGGAAACTTGATAAATAAAATAAAATGCCAATAAAGCTAGTAATACTTAAATTTTTCAATTGCTGTTACCTAACAAAATTAATAAAAAATACAAACTCAAAATTACAATCTTAAAAAAAGTTTTGTTTAAGACTTAAAGAATAATATACACAATTAATTTACTTTGGATAGTAAGTATTTTCATTAATTTTAAAAAAAACTATCAAGTCTATTAATATTTAATCACCAATAAAGCCACCACTCTGATGCTGCCATAAATCATAGTAAAGACCTTTTTTCCTAAGAAGTTCACTGTGGCTTCCATCTTCAATAATTTTTCCATTATCCATAACAATCAGTCTGTCCATTGCGGCAATGGTCGACAATCGGTGTGCTATAGCAATAACTGTCTTTTTCTTCATAAGAATGTCCAAACTTTCTTGAATAATCACTTCTACGCTTGAATCTAATGCACTTGTTGCTTCATCAAGAAGTAATATGGGGGCATTCTTGAGAATCACTCTTGCAATGGCAATTCTTTGTTTTTGGCCACCAGAAAGCTTGATCCCTCTTTCGCCAACTAATGATTTATAACCAATATTTCCATATTGATCTTTGAGGCTCATAATAAATTCGTGCGCTTGTGCTTTTTTAGCAGCTGCGATTATTTCATTATCTGTTGAGCTTGGTTTGCTGTAGCCAATATTATCTTCAATCGATCGATGAAGTAATGACGTGTCTTGAGTAACCATTGCAATATTAGATCTTAAGCTGTCTTGTGTTATTGAATTAATATTTTTATTATCAATTAATATTTCACCCTTATCTAGCTCATAAAATCTAAGTAATAAATTTACCAAGGATGACTTTCCAGCACCTGATCTGCCAACTATACCAACCCGCTCACCATTCTTTATTGTTAAATTAAAATCAGCAAAAAAACTATCATCTGCATGATATGAAAAATAAACATTTTTGAATGAAATAGATGCTTTTTTTATATCAATAGTTGTGGCATTGAGCTTGTCATTAACTATTTGTTTTTTTGAAAGCATATTGAGGCCATCTTGACCAATACCTATTTGTTCATAGAGTGATGACATTTCCCACATCACCCAATGTGATATGCCATTCAATCTAAGCGACATAGCCGAGGCAGCAGCAACAACACCAATAGCGATTTCGTTGTTTGACCATAAAAAAATAGCCGTTCCAGTTGTTGCTAAAATTAAAAACATGCTCAAAAAATGATTAATAATTTGTATAGCTGTAATCTTACGCATTTGCAGTGTGACGGTATGAAGGAAATCCATCATTGAATCTTTGGCATATTGTGACTCTCGACCCGCATGAGAGAAAAGTTTAACTGTACTTATATTGGTATACGCATCTGTTATGCGGCCAGTCATCATGGATCGAGCATCCGCTTGATTTTTTGATAGCTTTGCGAGTTTTGGAATAAAATAAAAAAGGCATATCACGTAAGTAGTCAACCATATTAGAAAAGGAAAATACAATAAGGTATTTAAGCTTCCAACTAAAATAATCATGGTAGCGATGTAAACAATTACAAAAACTAAAATATCAGATAATATAAACCACATATCCCTTAAAGCAATTGTCGTCTGCATTACTTTGGCAGCAATTCTGCCAGAGAACTCATTATTATAAAAATTGATACTTTGATTTAATAATAGTCGATGAAAATTCCATCTCAACCTCATTGGAAATGTACCCGCAAGTGTTTGGTGTTTTACCATAGTCCTTAGAGCAACAAAAAGGGTGCTACTAATTATGATTGCAGCAATTATAAAAAGAAAAGTCATGTGATCATTAAAAAATTGACTAGGACCACTCGCTACCATGAGGTCAATTAATTTACCTAAAACAGCATAAAGAATAGCTTCAAAACTTGCTATAACTGCAGTTAAGAGAGCCATTAAGCCAACATAAATTTTTATATCTTTAATACATAGCCAAGCAAACTTTAATAAAGACTTCGGGGGAGTCTCTATCAGCTCTTTTGGAAAAGGATTAACTAAATTTTCAAACCATTGAAACATATAGATCTAAATCTCCTTTATAAATTTAAGCCAGAGTTGGAATGTAATATTTTAAACGAACTCAAATCACTTAAATAATTTTTAAGCATATTTAATAAGTTTTTCTCGGCGAAAAAGCTTTGCTCTCTAACTAAGTTTTTTTAAGACACGAAAGTATGGCAATACTAAACATAATAGGAATACCCATCTCTCCAACTTCCTCAATAATTAGTACAATTCTTTTTCCCGATTGCGATAAATCAATACCAAACTTCCTTTCTGCACCATCAATAGTCTTTGTAACAATTACGAGAATAATGCTGGCTAAAACAGCAAGCTGGCTTTGTTTTAAGTCCCTAATACCCTTAATAAAACTATTTTTTTCTCTTAATATGATCGAAGCTAATATAACTAAAATAAAAATGAGCACACCAATTGATATCAATAGCTCATGCATTCCAACTAGATCAGAAAAATATTGCTTCGACTTTAAAACTCCATAGGTAAAGTGTGCTTTATCATAATCAAGCTCACGGAGCGTAAAAAGAATAATGAGAGCCGAAAAGTACCATTTCGATAGTATTTTGTGCCATGGCCAGGAAACAAAAATAAGAATTAAGCAGAAAAAATATCCATAGACGGTTGAGCTTTCAAATAAACCTCCCTCGATAAGTAATTTTTTTTGGGTATCAATATTTATCCAGGGAAGTATTGCCATAATACAAACAAGAAAAATTATGGCTAGCAAAAGCAAAGAAAATTTTTGGCGATCCGGATTTTTATTTACTTTACTCATCTAGACGTAATCATATCCTAAGTAGATAAAAAAAAAGGGGATAAATATCCCCTTTAAATATTACTATTAAATTATTAATCATCAGAACCAATATCGTACAATTCCATTTCTACTTCTAATATTTCACCCGTCACAGCATCAACTTCGACTTCGTACTCGTGACCTTTTTTGGCAACATAAATATCAAATTCGTATGAAGGGTTTCCATTTTCTATCGAGTATTCACGATCAACTACCTTGCCATCATATTTTTCTAAGGCTATTTTTTCAGCTTCACTTTCAGAGATTTTAGCCGCGTTGGTAAACTTTTTATCACCCTTTTTGTACTCAATTTCAAAATCATGCAGCGTATGCTTTCTTGCATCACACTCAACCTCTACTTCGTTACCGTCCTTTGTCATGATATCGAATTCATAAATAAGACGATCATTTTCAATTTCAGATTCCATTGATAGCACATGCCCTGGATATTTTTCTACTGCATTGATATAGCATTTGTCGACATCGCTTAATTCAATTTTCTTATGGTGCTCGGCCTGAACAGATGTGGCAGCAATCATTGATAATATTACTAATGTTTTTTTCATTTTTAAAAATCGCTTCCTATCTAGAAAAAATTAGTCTAAGGATTTAGATATTAGTTCCAATAAAAAAATTTTATATCTATTGAACCTTCACATGCCTTGAGAGTATCTTTGAATTGTAAGATTTAACTTTGGAGCTTTTCTTCCAATGCCATAAAAGATTTTTTGAATATTTTGTTCTCTCAAAAAAATCATAGGCGGGAGTTGGGTATGTGCTTTGGCCTTCAGAGAATAAATCAAAATTATTATCTGGTAACCCTAAGATATAATCTTTGTCCTGATCGGATAGTTCGTCAACCCAATTTTTAATAAATATTACGTCTGGATCATGATCCTGTAGCTGTTTTGTAGGGTTATAAATTCTTATGGTATTAATTCCTGTCACGCCTGCCTGCATTTGAATTTGTGGGTAATGGATTCCTGGCTCAAAATCCAAAAATAGGGTGGCTAGATGCCTTGCTACCAATTTCCAATGAATCATATAGTAATGGCATGCAAAACTCACCACCATCGCTCGCATCCTAAAATTGAGATACCCTGTTTTTTTTAATGCGCGCATTGAAGCATCAATTAAAGGGTAGCCTGTTTCTCCATTGGTCCAAGCTAAAAAATCTTGGTGTTCACAATTAATTACTTTGTAAGGAAAATTTTCATAACCTCTATTGATGGGTAAATCTTCAATTTCTATTTCACTCTCATACTTTTGAATAAAGTGACAATGCCAATGAAGTCTTGAGGACAGGGCTGCCATCGACCTTCTCCATCCAGGCTTATTCCATGACTTTAGAAGATTTTGATATACCTCTCTCATGCTTAAATTTCCATAGGCAATATAAGGGGACAGTCGACTACAGCTTGTTCTGCTTTTATCTGGCTTTGAAATAAATTTAAAGTAATCTTGGCCTCGGGTTTCAAAAAAATCATTCATTTCATTTTGTGCAGGCAGGCAGCCACCAACTTGATGATTAACATCATTTCTAAATTTTGGAATTTTAGATTGAGGGAAGTAGTGAAAAACAATATTGGCTTTAGCTAGATTGATGGGCTTAATTTTCTCACGCATCACTTTATCCCATTGCTTTTCCCATGTTTTCCGATTATTTAATCCGCGTATGACAGCGTTAGTTTGATATTCATGCCATTGAATTTTATTAGTATTAAAGAATTTTTTTAATTTTTTATCTCGCTCATAAGTTAGTTTAAGTCCAGTTTCTTCGTGGCTGAAAATATTTTTAATCTCATACTGATTTGTAAGCTCGGTAAAAATTTGGTCGGCCTCTCCATAGGCAATTGAAAGTTGCTTATTTTGTTTAGCTAATATTTTTTCCATATCTGAAAGTGACTGCTGAATGAATCGCCAATGACGTTTATCAGTATGGCTATCATTCATTAATGCAGGCTCAAATATATAGAGCACCAAAAATTGCTCATCCCTAGAAGTTGCTTCATAGAGCGAGGCGTGGTCTCTTAACCTCAAATCTCTTTTAAGCCAGACGATATTGGTTTTTGGTTTCATCAGAATTTTAAAAGCCTTGGGTTTAAATGCTATTTTTGTTTATCAACAATCTGGCAATGTGACAAATTTTTAAAGCGATAGTTTGCAAATAGCCTATAAAAAATACATGCAAATTGATAAATAATAGGGAGCCTGACAAATAAGCCTAGCAACTTGAAATAGCCAAGCTCAGACCAGATAGAAATGAATGCATCTACCCCCGACTTTATATTTTCCCCTTCTATTACATGAAGATTCATCAACGCATCGCGAAGATCAATCGAAGGATAGTGAGCTAAATTTTTAGGAATAGTGATATCAACCCACTCGAATTTTCCTTTAGGTGCGATTGATTGGTAGTAACGTATTTCTTTGTTGCAAAGACCACACTTACCATCGAATAAAACTTCTTTGATCTTCATTTTTTCTCTTTAGTCCTTGATTGATTTCGATTCAAATAATAAAAATAAATACGAATTAATAATAAAGCTCCCACCACTGACCCATAAATAATTGGCTCAGTCATGTCCTTTTTTACCAACCATATAAAATGTAATATGGCTAGAATAGCAACGACATAAATGAGTTGATGCAAAGACTTCCAGCGCCTCTTTAATCGTTTGATCATTTTATTCGTTGAGGTGAAAGCGAGTGGGATAAGCAAAAGCCAGGCAAGAAACCCAACCAAAACGTACTTGTGCTTCAGGATGTCGTCTTTTATGTCAAGCCATGCAAATTGATAGTCCAAACCTAGATACATAAGTAGGTGAATAGAGGCATAAAAAAAGACGAATAAGCCAAGCATACGACGATATAAAATCCATTTCCCAGAATGAGTAATTTTTTTTAAAGGAGTAAGGCTGAGAGTCAGGCACAGAAAAATAAGCGCCCAAAGCCCAAAATGTTTTTCGATATACTCAATGGGGTTAGCCCCTAAATTATCAGTGTAAATCGAATAACCAATAGACAACAATGGCCACAAGCAGACAAGAAAAATAATTGGCTTAAGGGGAGGGCGAAGAAGCTTTGTCATTTAAAAATATTTTTTTAAATCCATGTTTTTATACATATAACCTACTTCACCTTCATAGCCGTTAAACATTTTGGTTTTAACTCTAGGAGCAAATAACCCTTTCCCAATCTGCCGCTCTGTTGCTTGCGTCCATCTTGGGTGATCAACGGTAGGATTGACGTTAGCGTAAAAACCATACTCCGATGGTCCCGCTTTCATCCAACTAGTTTCAGGCATCTTCTCGACTAATGAAATTTTTGTAATGGCTTTGGTACTCTTGAAACCATATTTCCATGGGACCACAAGCCTAATTGGGGCACCGTTTTGATTGGGTAGCGCTTTTCCGTATAGCCCAACCGCTAAGATAGTCAGTGGATGCATCGCCTCATCCATCCTTAAGCCTTCAATATAGGGCCAGTCAAGCACTTTATAGCGCTGACCAACCATCTCGCTGGGTCTATTGAGCGTAGTGAATTTGACAAATTTTGCGTTATTGGTTGGTGAAACATGTTTAAGTAACGACTTTAATGGGATACCTATCCAGGGAATCACCATAGACCATCCCTCAACGCAGCGCAGACGATAAATTCTCTCTTCAAGAGAGCTGAGTTTGATAATGTCTTCAACCGATAAAACCTTATTTTTCTTTACTGCCCCCTCAATAATGATTGACCAAGGATCGGTAGTGAGCTTATCTGCATATTCACTGGGATCCGATTTTTTAGTGCCAAACTCATAGTAGTTGTTGTAAGTCGTGATGTCCTTAAAGGAAGTTTTTTCATCACCAATTGATAAATCACTGCTAACAATATTATTAAGGGATTGAACCTTGCCAAAGGCGAGTGAAGATAACGCAGTCGTACCTAGACCAATCCCAATTGATTTAAGAAATTTTCTTCTATCGTTGTAAATATGTTCGGGGGTAATTTCAGAGGGACGGATTGGATTTTTTGAACTCATATCTCGCCTATTTATCAAATTTAAAGTAACACATGTACTGATAGGAGCGTTGTTTAATTAACAGGAGGTTTACGTCTTACCCTACCAATACATATTTGTGACAAGACTACCTTTTTAAAAGTTCAGTTTTAACATACACATATCTTTTATTGTTAATATTGAAGTAACGTATTTATATAAAATTGGAGATTTATAAAAATGGTCAACCTCAAAAGAAATAGCAAATTAGAGCTAGTGGAAGCCAAAGGAAAAAGAACCAGAGCCTCTTCAATTTATACACCAGGCCAATTAGATGACTTTAAAGTCAGCCGGGGTAAATTTAGTACTTTTATCACTTGTCCAAGGTGCTTTTATTTAGACAGGGTGGTTGGGTTAGCAGAGCCTGGGATGCCCGGTTGGACATTAAACGAGACAACCGATTTGTTACTAAAAAAAGAATTTGATGTTTGCCGAGAAAAACAAATACCGCATCGTCTTTTTGCTAAATATGGATTAGATCATATTGTTCCTTTTAAGCATGAAGCCATGGATGATTGGCGAGACTCATTAAGAAAAGGCTTGATGGTGAGATATGATGACTCGAATATCATTCTCTCTGGCGGTGTGGATGACATATGGTTTAATACCCAATCAGAAGAATTAATAGTTGTTGATTATAAATCTCAGGCAAGCAACTATGAAGTCAATCCAAAGTCTTATTTAAGCTCGGCCTATCATGAGGCTTACAAAGTACAGATGGACTTTTATAATTACCTGCTTAATTTAATGGGGTTCAAGACGGGTCTAATTTCCTACTTTTTAGTCGTGAATGCCGATCGTTATGCTGAAGGCTTTTTCGGTGAGATGAAGTTTTCTGAAACACTTATCCCTTATAAACATGATTTTTCATGGATTGATCGTGAAGTGAATAATATGATTGATTGTTTAAATTCAGCCAAGCTTCCTGAAAGCCATCTCAGTTGTGAAAACTGTGCTTACGCAAAGCAGAGAAAAAACTATGATTGAGGTTTTAATTAGTAGTTAGGTAGGCTTGAATGGGGTCTGCACCAACCTTAACTATTAATGGGTTAACTGAAGCACCCCCATTGAAGTCGATTGATACTTAGTTTTATAGACAGTTTAATTTTTTCCAACAATAACCTATGTTTACTCTTCCTTTGTTGTTTTTACACCACATATACCCAACTTATAAGAAAAAAATGTTGTAAAGCTCTTGTAATGAGAATGATTCTCATTTACAATTGGTAACAGTTCTCATTAAGATTTAGAAATTAACAACTTAATAATTATAAACAAGGAGTTTTTAAAGAAATGAATATTAAGAAAAAAGTTTTAGCATTAGCAGTTCTTTCTGCATTAAGTACTTCTGCAATGGCAGCCGACCCTACGAACGCAGAAATCATGCAAATGATGAAAGAAATGAAAGAAGAAATGGCTGACCTTAAGAAAGAAAACGAAAACCTGAAAGGAGAGGTGAGCGATGTTGCTGGATCAGTGGACGCAGTTGCAGATGCGACAGACGAAGCCATCAAAGCGCAGGTTAAGCTGTCTAATAAAACAACGCTTGGCGGTTATGGTGAGCTTCACTACAATAGCTTAAGAGACCAGAAGGGTGATAGCAACAAAGACCAAATGGATTTCCATCGTTTTGTGTTATTCGTCAATCATGAATTTAATGACAAGATGAGATTGGTAACTGAACTTGAATTAGAGCACAGTCTCTCAGGTGACGGTAAGCCAGGTGAAGTAGAACTCGAACAAGCTTATATTCAATATGATTTAACAGCAAAAACGAGCATAACGGGTGGATTATTTCTAACACCAGTGGGTATCTTGAACGAAACGCATGAGCCACCAACTTTTTATGGTGTTGAAAGAAATGACGTTGAAAAAAATATCATCCCAACAACTTGGTGGGAAGGTGGAGCCATGGTTGAGCATGAGTTTATAGACGGATTATCTGCAAATCTGTCAATGACCTCAGGTCTAAATTCAGACGGCAGTTCAAATTTTGCTGTTAGAAAAGGACGTCAAAAAGTGGCTGAGGCTGAAGCTAAAACATTTGCTTACAACGGACGATTGAAGTACACAGGGATTCCGGGTCTAGAGTTAGCAGGAACAGTTAATTATCAAGATAATTTCTGTCAAGACCAGTTAGCTGGTTGTGGTTCAGCAACTCTTTATGAAGCACACACCGTTTACAATAAAGATAACTTTGGCTTAAGAGCATTAGTTGCTTGGTGGGATATCGATGGATATGCTGTAAAAGCTGTTGGTGCTGATGAGCAGTATGGTTACTACGTAGAACCTTCATATCGATTCGATGATGCGATCGTTGCGGGACAGGATATCGGAGTATTTGCTCGTTATGCGGTGTGGGATAACCAAGAGGGAAGTGGATCAATTACAGACACCGAATACCAACAATTCAATTTTGGAGCTAACTGGTGGATTGATAAGGATGTCGTTGTTAAGATTGATTATCAAA
>Ga0209634_1002804_pt1 | contig 12048 bp, 19 predicted proteins | sample LinPmetageLP40_FD_184043 | JGI IMG/M metagenome (GOLD analysis project Ga0209634, IMG submission 184043) | Marine viral communities from the Pacific Ocean - LP-40 (SPAdes) (version 2) | ecosystem: Environmental > Aquatic > Marine > Oceanic | place: Pacific Ocean | collected 2010-08-26 | reverse complement strand
TCTTTAGCATATCAATAGATATCTCATCCCAATTTTCTACAAACCTATGATGACTATCTATTTGTAAAGTATATTGCTCTCCATCATAAAGTTGTTGAACAGCGTGTCTAGCCCAACAAACCCCTTTGCTGTCTTTATAATTAATATCTAAAATTCTAAACCTACTATCATCTTTATATTCGTTTAAATTGTCCCACGCATCCTCTGGATGGTGTTGCCATGATATTCCTATTCTAAGGTTTTCAGGATTTTTAGCATTTTCAATCATACTTTTTAAGGTAGGTACTAATTGAGGGTCTCTGTATGATGCTATTTGTATAAAAATTAAATTATTATTCTTCTTCGAAGATGTTTTCTTTTTAACTGTTCTAGTTTTCTTTACGTTCTGACGCTTCATAATGATGAACCCTGTTATGTGTTATAGGACTTGCTAATAAAATTGCTGGTTTAACTTTTTTCTCTTTGGTCAAAGTATATATATGACTCATCCATGTCTGCTCATAAGGATGTGCCCATTCTGTATCTAAAAACATTCTTTGATTACCCTCTTGAGATATAATATGAGGCCAATTAGAATAGTAAATTTCTCCTTCTATATAAGGAGTTTTGTTTACTGTTTTTATATTAGTAAAATTGGTTAAAGGTCTGCTATTGCGTTCCCCAAAATATTCTATTTTTCTGTCACCGGGTACATTATGCCACGACCACTGTTCAGAATTATCTCCAAAAAATTCAGCAAAACTAAATTTTAGGAAATCATAATCTTCTTTGTCCATAATTCTAATTACAGTATCGTACAAATTAGAGACATTCTTTTTAAATCCCATCTTGCAACATCTTTCTTCCCTTAGATCAATAAGCATATCGTCTTCAAAAAACAACATATACTTAGCTTTTGAATCTCTAAAATGTTCTGCTGCTAACTGTCTAGCTCTATTAATTCCTATATTTCCTTGTTTTATTTGTTCAAATCCATACTTACTGCACACCTCATCGTATTTTACAAACAAATCCTCTTTTGTAGAATTATTAATTAAAAACTTTTTAGTGCTATTAAGAAACTTAGGTTCATATTTTTCGTAAGATTTACAAACCATATCCATTTGTTCTGGAGAATTAAACCCTACCATATATAAATGAACATCTTCTGTCTCATGTATTTTATTCTTAACGTATTGTGAATTTAATTTTACCTTTTCGTCTTTAACATTTTCAAAAAAATGTCCTAATAAGCCATTATCTAAAATTGATTCATATTGATAAGTTTCTGGTTGCAAATATGTCATAAGAGTAAAGATACTTTCTTCTGTACCCATATAACCTTCATTCAAACTATCTCTCAGTAATCCATAGTATAAATCATTGGCTCCGGGAATCTCATCTTTATGACCACCAAAAAAACCACCTCTAGCTACTCTATTTACAGTTTCGCTATTGGCATATTTTTTCATGGCTTTTATATCAAAACCATGTATTTCACTATCTGTCTCGTATGGAAAACAAACAAAAAAGAATTTTCTTACAAATTTCTCTATTTTCTCTATTACTTTGTCGTGGCTAAAGTAACCGGGGTGAACTGTATTAGCGATTCCACCATCAACCCAGAAATAATAATCAGTATCAAAAGGATTAAAACATTTAGCATTATGAAGCATAAACATTTTACTCATAACCATAGGATTATACCATTCCAGTTTGGCTTGAGTGCTTTCTTTTAACCATCCCACTTGATTATACCAATCAGGATCAGTTCTTATCTTTTGTACATCATCAAAAAATGGAAAGAAATTACTCTTAAAATTTTCTTTAGGATGATTATATATTGCTGTATTTTTTTTCGACTTATCTCTAATCTCCCAAACTATGTCTTGATGCTTCTCGTCTATAAAGATAGCGAGATTATGCTCTTGTGTTGCAGAAAGGAGTTTCTTAAAAGCCTCTACATAATGATCGAAACTTCTACTCCATCCCTCTCCCAACTCAGATCTTCCTAAGTCCCATATACCAGTAACTAAAGTAGTGTTTTTCATTTAATCGTTTCTTAGTACTAATTATTGTTATACCCTCTGCATAATATATATGATTTATTCGTTGATGTGTCAAGAGAAAAAAATCTTGACTTTTGCAGTATCAAGCACTACAATATACTAAAGGAGGTTCAAGAATGACTAAAAAACACGCTAAAACTAAAAGCTATCAGAAATTACAATCTGATGAAAAAAACTTAGAACGAAAAAAGAAAATAAATTTTAAAATAGATAAAAGAAAAAAAGCTGAAGAAGATATAGAAGATGAATGGGAGGAATATCAAAGAAATGGATATAACTCTAAAGATTAAAACATTTTTAAAATCTCTATTTTTTCATGTCAGCAGAGGTATGCCTAGATCTACTAAAGAAGAAGTATTATTTAGGTATAATATATGCATTAAATGCAACGAATTTATAGAAGAAGAAAGTCAATGTGGAGTGTGTGGATGCAATTTATCAAATAAAGTACAATTTATGAATAAACTAGCATGGGCAGATCAAAAATGTCCTAAAGATTATTGGCCTTCAATAGAAAGACCTAATCGTAAATAAATACATGTGGAGTTTAAAATGACTATACCTAGAAATAAAACAAAAAACAGCACTCTTGTTTCAGTTAGGAACAAGAGTTTTCTTCAAACTGTGTTTAAGATATTTAATGAATCTAAAAATACATATATAATTATACCGAATCTATGCAATAATTCTGGTACTTTTTCTGGACCTATTAATAATATTTTAAAAGATAATATCAGTTCAGCTCATTTAAATTATCAACTATTAAGTAAAAAGTTTTTAGCAGAAAATAAAGGTTATTGCCAAATAGTAGAATGTTTAATTAATAAAAAAAGTAATAATAAAATTTTTGTTGCTAATATGATAGCACAAGATACATATCGCCCTATAGATAGTAAAAGAACAATAAATTATTTATACTTAATGAAATCTATGTATAATATAGGACTGTTTATTGATAGAACACTTAAGGAACAAGACAATGATGTTATGTTAGAAATACATAGTCCTAAATTTGGTATGGGATATCCCGGAGGTAAATGGGAATTTATTCAAAATCTTGTAGAAGACATATGGAGAGATAAAAACGTTTTTGTTTATAACCATCTACAAGACACGAAAGAAAAATGAAATATAAAATTTACATACCCCATACTAATAAACCAGCAATGATTCAAGAATGTTTGGATCATTTACCTGATGACATTTCTAAAGATATTATATTAATAGATAATTCTAAAGAAAAAAACTTAAATAAATTCAAAGACGAGTATCAAGTTTTAGAAACACAGGTACAATTAAATACTGCTCAAACCTATAATCTCATGAGACAACACGCTATTGAAAATGTAGATTTGTTGTTTTTTATGCATGATGACTGTATAGTTCATGACGACATTGGTGCTTTTATTGATAAATCTTTAGAAATAATGAGATCCGATTCAAGTGTTGGATGTGTTTATGTCGATGATAGTGAAGAATATACATGTAAAGACTTGCTTTGTTGTTACAGGTGTGGTATGCTAGAAGATATCGGTGAGTGGGATGCTTTGAGTTTTCCATTTTATTATTTAGATCTTGATTTTTTTAACAGAATAGAGACTGATTGGAAAGTTTCTACTACTAACTTAAACATCGAGCATAAAAATGGAGGGTCAAATACTCTCAAGAACGATATAGAAAGACAAATAGTAAACGGATATTATTTGGAAGTGTCAAAAACTTTATTTAACACAAAATGGGAGATTTGAGATGAGTTTTACTTTTATGATTATTATGGGAATACTATTAATACTAACACATAATCCAGAGGATACAATAGACTCCAATGATTTTTACCAGACTTACTAATCAAAGAACATATTTAGCTGGTGCTATGGATAGAGTTCAGGATAGAGGAGCAACATGGAGAGAATCCATAACTCCATTCTTAGACTCTTTAGGAATAGTTGTGTTTAACCCCATAATCAAACCCACAAACATAGGGCTAGAGGATGATGATACACACGCTGTAAAAACTAAATTAAAGTCTCAACGAAGATATGACGAATTATCATCTATGATGAAAATTATTAGATCTGTAGATTTAAGACTAGTAGACATTAGTGATTTTGTTATTGTTAATTTAGATTTAGACGTTCATCCTTGTGGAACTTTAGAGGAAATTTTTTGGGCAAATAGACAAAAAAAACCAATAGTTATTCATATGGTTCAGGGAAAGGAACATGCTCCGGATTGGCTATTTGGCACTGTTCCTCATCAGATGATTTTTTCTAATTGGGATGAACTTAAAAATTATTTAAGTCATATTCATACTTCAGAAAATATAGAAACACATAGAAGGTGGTATTTTTTCAATAATGACTAAGTCTTTAATATTTTCAGCATCTATGGTATCTACAGGTTACGGAATAGCTGGGGCGTACTTTTATAAAAATTTAATTCAACAAGAAATAGATGTATCTTGTTTCCCCATTCAAGTTGATAATACTTTTTTTACAGATAAAGAAATTGATGATATATATAATTCTAGAAATAGATATACAACAGAACAACCGTTTCTAAAGATATTCCATCCGTTAGAGTTAAGTTTAAGAATTGGTAAAGGTAAATATTGTGGATTTCCTTTTTTTGAGATAGATTATTTTTCTGATTTAGAAAAGAAAAATCTAGAATACTGCGACACAGTAATTGTTTCTTCTAATTGGGCTAAAGAAATTATAGAGGATAAAATAAAACACCCAAGTGTTAAAGTCGTTCCTCTAGGAGTAGACACTAATATTTTTGATCCTTCTAAATATCAAAAACCAGAAAATTCTAAATACGTTTTTTGTACAATAGGAAAATGGGAAATTAGAAAATGTCATGATATATTACTAAGTATTTTTGAAAGAGCTTTTAATAAAGATGATGATGTTGAACTGTGGGTCTGTGCTTCTACTTCTAATGCCTACAATGAGGTAGAGGAAGTAAGAAAATGGGAAGCCATATATTCAAGCCATAAGCTATCTTCTAAAATTAAAGTAATACCGCAACAAGCAACTCATGCTGACATAGCTAAATTAATATCTCTAACAGATTGTGGTCTATATCCGTCTAGAGCAGAGGGCTGGAATTTAGAACTTTTGGAAACTATGGCTATGAACAAACCAGTAATAGCATCCAATTATTCTGCTCACACTGAGTTTTGCAACAAAGACAATGCTTATTTAGTGGATATCGACAATTTAATTCCTGCTCATGATGGAAAGTTTTTTCAAGGTCAAGCAAATTGGGCAGAAATAGGTTCTAAACAAATAGATCAAACAGTAGAATATATGAGATATTTATATAAAAATAATATAAGATCTAATAAAAATGGCGTATTAACTGGTCAAAAGTTTTCATGGTCAAATGCCACTCAGAAGTTAGTAGATAGTGTATATGAATAACAGACTTCGTGTTTAGAGACTATAAGAATAAAGGGAAAATTATGCCATTACCTACGCAAAAATCTGGTGAAGACAGAAAAGATTTCATTTCTCGTTGCATGAGTGACGATACTATGAAAAGGGAATATTCACAAGTGAAAAACAGGATATCTGTTTGTGTTAAACAGGCCAGAGAAGGTAAGGCTTCTTTAATGGAAGAAGTGCAAATTAATCTATTGGCAAGTAATTGTTCTTGGGATGATGAATGGGACGAGTTGATATGGGAGGTTGAAGCTTCTGAGATATACGACGAAGATGGTAAGGCATTAGGTGCAGAATATCAGGGTCGCAAAGTGACACTAAACAAACCCTTCTTAACTCCTAAAGGTCCAAAAAAAAGAAGCGTCTATGTAAAGAACGAGAAAGGTAATGTCGTCAAGGTAAACTTTGGTGATCCTAATATGAAAATTAAGAAATCAAATCCAGCAAGACGGAAAAGTTTTCGCGCTAGACATAATTGTTCAAACCCCGGACCAAAATGGAAAGCACGATACTGGTCTTGCAAAGCGTGGTAAAATATAATTAAAAGGACAAAAGGAATTCATGGAAATTAAATATAAAGAAAAAAAAGAAGCATCTATTTCTATTAATGTAAGATTTTGGACAGACGGAAGAAAAGACTCTCATAGAAACAGGAACACTTTATACTGCTGGAATGAATTAAAGAAATTGAAAGTCTTTCTCTCTGAAAAGAATATAGACATTAAAATTAATTTATTTGATTTTTCAGAAACTAAACAAATTGAAGATGCTATTCACGTATCCTACCCCGCAGGCGAATATAAACTAGCAGAAAAAACTAACAACATTATAAAACATAATATAGATAATAATATTGACGTTATGATGGTTATGGATGGCGATTTGTTTTTTTCTTCAGAAGACTATCATTTTTTACCACCTCTGTTGACTTCTGTAGTTTATGGTGATATAATCACTTTTGACGCTCAAAATCTTAAGTTTGATAACTTAGAAAGTTTTATTAAAAACGGTAAAGTCATGAGGAGTTTGGTAAAACCGATAAAATATTTTTACAGTCCTTATCCCGAAGGGGGACCACTGTGTGCTTGTGGAGGAGGATTGGGCGGTTCATTTATCATACATACAGAACTTATAAATTCTATTGGAGGATTTAATGTTGATTATACAGCTTGGGGAGGAGAAGATGGAGATGCTTTAAACAGATTATGGGGTAAGCGTTTTAAACAAAGAATTGCTCTAAGATCACAAAGAGATTTCTGCCCGTTACACCTCGATCACTTTAGAGATTTTAAAAATAAAAATTACAAGAATAAGAATAACCCTCATTTAAAGAAATAGGAAAGGTTGATTAAGATGGAACAGTACGATACTTTGGAAGAATACACTTCAACAGCTAAAAAGATTATTGCTAAATACAACAGTAGATCCGGTATTAATAATAATTTTTTAAAGAATGAAGATATTATTAGTGATGTAGCTTCTGCTATAATGTATGCTGATTGGAAGTGGGATAGCGAAAGAGTAGGAAAAATTACAGGGAAGAAGAAAACAAAATATTCTTTTCGTAATCAATGTGCTATATGGGCTATTAAAACATATATGACTAATATTAAAAAGAAAAAGAAAATTAATATCTTAGACATAGATTTGCAAGATAATAAAGAGTTTGTCTCTAATTATATAGAAGACACAAGACATGAAGAACCTATTGTTAATGCAGAAACGAATGAGTACTTTGCCGACATAAGAGATCTAATAGATCAAATAACCGTTAGTGATTTACTTACAGAAAAGCAAAAAAAACAAATTCATATGTATTATTTAAATGAAATGACTCTTTCTCAGATAGGAAAAGTCTATGGGGTTACTAGAGAAGCAGTTAGACAAAACATTAAGAAGGGCATCAAAGCTATACAGGAGGCTATCCTATGAATGTTAATCTATTTATTTTAGCTCTAAAACCTCCAGAGCCTCCAGATGACGATTTTTTAATCCTGTCTTCATCCAAAGACACTATGGTTTTACCATATTTTGAATTGCATGAAAATTTTCCAGACATACCTATTATTCTTGAGGCGTTATTAAAAAAATATGTTGGTTATAACAACGATGTGTATAATGATTTTTCTATACTTCATGCTTCTCATAATGAAAATGTTTTATCATTATATTATTATACTTTTTTAAACTACAACATAGAGTTACAAGATGGCATTTTTCAGAACATTAAGAGACTTAGTGAGACAGAAATTTACCAAAAACTATTCAAAAGAATCTCACTTGTCTGAGTATTCAATAAGTTTTTCGTTAAATAAAGAAGGTAATTTAGATTTAGACTGCATTATGCCAGAACTAACATCTAAAGATACAGATAAAATTGCTGAAAAATTTAGTTTTTTATTATCATATATTATTGGTCCTAGTGTTTTAAATGATATAATTTTAACTTTCGGAGATAATGTAGAACAAGAATCTGAGGAATATCAGATATTTATTAAAAAAGTTTTAGCTAAAATTGTTTCAACTTATAAAAATAATCCATACCTGAAAGATTCACAAGAATATAATTCAAATTCACAAAACAGACCGTTGATTAAACCTAGCAATGCTATGAAATCAATAGTCATGTCAGAAACTTTTAATATTAAATGAAAAAACATAAACATAATATAATATGGGAAAAATGGGAAGATCCTTTTGAACTAAAAGAAGACTATGGAAATGATTTAGAAAATGAGGTTACTGAAGAAGAATACAATCAGCTTGTATCAGAGATAGAGAAGAGCTATCAAGAACAAGAGCAACAGCAACAAGAACAACAACAATCACAACAATATAGATTTATTTTAACTCCATTTGGAGCAGTATCTCCGGATCAGATATCTCTTGGTAAAAATTTTAAGTTTTGGATCGGTCACACAAATTTTAATATTACTTCTACTGTATCAGGGCTTATAGAAAATACAGAGGGAGTAGAAATTCTTGACATCTATACTCGTTATAGATTTAGAATTGCTGTTGGATATTCCTTTACAGACAGAGAAGTTATGTCTGCTATACAAAAAACAATAAATAAAGAAGTACCACCTATTGTAAAGTAGTTTTATGAACAATTATATAAATAATCAAGATTTACTATATGATCTCCATAATTATGGAACAAGTTTAAAATTTAGAGAAATATTTCTACATAATCATTATTCTGACGATGGTAATCCTGGCGTAGAATATCAAATGTCTAATACCTTTATAAAAAATTTAAGATGTTTAGAATTAAAGTCTTCTGATCCTATTACCATACATATGCACAGTATTGGAGGTTCTTGGCCTGATGGTATGGTTATTTATGATGCTATTAAAATGTCTAAGTGTTACATAACTATTATCGTATATGGTCAAGCAGAATCTATGAGTAGTGTTGTGTTACAAGCTGCTGACACAAGATATATCACAGCTAATTCTTATTTTATGTGTCACTTTGGAGGTTCTGATGTTTCTGGTAATTATTTAGATGTTCAAAACTGGATTAGATATGAAAAAAACATTTGTGAAAATATGATAGACATATATGCTCAAAGTTGTGTCGGCGGCAAATATTTTAGAGACAAATATGGAAACAAACCAAACATTGATAAAATTAAAACTTATTTATATAGAAAATTAAAATCTGGTGATTGGTATATGAGTGCAGAGGACTCTGTTAAATATGGTTTTATCGACAAAGTAATTCATAATTGGGAATCAGAATAGTGTATATAATAGTTGATATGAATCATAACATAGGTATCAACTATGAAAATAGAATACAGATTTCAAGAAGATGACGCAAGCAATAAGTCTATAGAAGAATTATCAGATAAACTTAACGAATATAACTTATCTAAAATTTCTGTTTTTTATCAACACACTAAATTATTCAAAAAAAAATTAGAGGATAAGAATAAGCTATCTTCTATAATAGATTTTCCATTCGGCGGTTCAGATTTATCTATTCGCAATAAAATGGTAGAAAATTCTATTAAGTGGGGTTGTAATTCTATAGAGTTAGTTTTACCTTTTCACCTTCTATCAAATTCCTCTTTTCCTTCTATTAAAAGAGATGTAATAAATAATTTTGAATTATGTAAAAAAAATCAAATAGACATTTCGTACATATTAGATTATCGAACTTTTAATTACTCCACACTGTACAGAGTTTGCAAGCTATTATTGAGACATGAAATTAACCATATCTATCTATCTACTGGTTATAAAATAGATGATATATATGATCATATTATAGCTATTGCAATGATTTTAAAAAATGTTCCAGATATTAATATTACATGTTCAGCTAATATTTTCACCGAAAAGCATTTAGAAATACTCTATAACTCGGATATTACTTCAATTAGCGTTAATTCTTTAGCTAGTTTAGAAATGGCTAATAAATTTGCATCAAATTTGTAAATTTGGGGTATATTTTACTGGTTAACCAAACTTAAGTATATATATAACGGAGATTTAATATGGCCAATAATCAAGTAACTAGTAACACGCTGTCAACAGCAACTAGCACAGACAATAACGGCTCTGCCGTATTTGGCATAGGTGCTGATGCTACAAATGTCAAAAATGTTGCTAAAGGTAGAACGAATCAAACAGTATTTGCTTCAACAGTTGTAAATGGAGATCAGACAGACGAAGCTGTTTCTGGTGGTACTTTTGCTTTTGATAATAACAGAGGTGTTATTAGAAGAGTAAACACAACAGTTGCTGGCGGAGTAGCTGCTCCAGCAGCTTTACAATCTGCCTCTTCTGCTAATGAGGGAAGAAGAAAGTTCCACAGTAATGAAACCAATAAATATTCTAATATTGGTTCTGGCATGAGAGCAGGTAATTACAATGTTACTACTGGTAAATTTGATCCAGCTCTTGTTGCTACAAGTGATGATTTTCATGCTACTGACGGTGGCAGTACTATTGATCAAGCAGTTGCAGATAGTCGCACCAGACCGGGACAGCTTGTATACAGAGATGGCTCTGGAACTCCTGTTCGTGATGACTATTCAGCAAAAAATGGCTAAAGACATTTGTTTGTATTTAGTTTAAAAGATTAAAAGAAATTAGCCAATGGTGTAAAAACTATTGGCTTATTTTCCCTTGGAGATATACATATGGCAGATCCAAATACATTAGGTAATTTTTTTGAAAACTTTACCACGGCTATGTTGAGCATTGTCATTGCTCTAATAGGTTTTTGGACAACTTTTGTTAAAAACTTGGTTAATAGAAAAGATGTTGAAGCTATGATAAGGCAGCAAGCTAATCAAAGCGACTACTCTAAAGACAGACAATACATTATGGAAAGACTTCAGAATAATAAGGAAATGCAAGACCAGTTCTATGAAACTCTTGTAAAAAATACAGAAGTGTTAAATCAATTAAGAGTACAATTAGCAACATTAGATAAAACACTAGAACATATACAATCTAAATTTTAAGGAGTAGGTAATGTCTTCTAAATATAGCACCTTGAAACTACGAAGAGGAACAGCTTCAGAATGGAGTGCTGCAAATCCTGTCTTAGCTAGTGGAGAGCCAGGATTTATTGTAGATACGAATACCTTAAAAATAGGAAATGGCAGTACGACATTCGCAAGCCTAACTGCTGTAGCTGGTGGTGGTGGTGGACTCAGCGATATCTTAGAAGATACAACCCCACAATTAGGGGGTAACTTAGATCTTAATTCTAATAATATAAATGGAAATGGTAACATAAGTAATACTGGAATGATAACAGTTACTCATGCTGATGGTAGCTGCGGGTTACAAGTCCAAGATACTGGAGGTTCTGGTATTCACATTGGTGATTGTGCATTAGGTAGCGTTAATACTTACGCTGGAATAAAACACAGTAATCACGGAGCTAGTGATTACATGATGATTAGTAATGGAGTTACTACTTTTCTTAGTGCTGTTAATAACGGTGCTGTAATTCTTAGGGGCGGTGGTAACGATTCAGCCAATGAAATTCAAATTAAAGACGTAGGGGCTGGAGTTGCTGGAATTATATTCAATGAAGGTGGTGCTGACAGAGATATTAGAATGGAAGGCGACACTGAAGAGAACTTATTTTACGTTGACGCTAGTACCAATAGAATTGGAATTGGAACAGACACTCCTAATGCAACGCTACATGTCTCGGGAACCATAAATGCAACAGTTCTTACACAAAATGGTAAATCTGTTCCAAGTTCTGACGCAACTGGAATTGCTAATGCTAGTGGTGTAACTAATTTGGTAAAAATAACTCAGGCTAATTACGATGCGTTAGGTTCTTATGATGCTAACACAGTTTACTTTATAGTATAATAAAAATATGGGAAATATTAAAATAGGAAGCGATACATCTACTATTTATGTAGGATCTCAGGAAGTAAGCAAGATTTATCAAGGAAGTACTGAGATATACACAGCATCGACAGCTTCCCTTACCATAGCTAAAATTTCAGACGGTTCAAGTAGCTATGCTGTAGAAGTAGTCTTTTCTTTAACCACCCTGCCCGCAG
>Ga0209634_1002803_pt1 | contig 12054 bp, 12 predicted proteins | sample LinPmetageLP40_FD_184043 | JGI IMG/M metagenome (GOLD analysis project Ga0209634, IMG submission 184043) | Marine viral communities from the Pacific Ocean - LP-40 (SPAdes) (version 2) | ecosystem: Environmental > Aquatic > Marine > Oceanic | place: Pacific Ocean | collected 2010-08-26 | reverse complement strand
GGTGAATTGTGTCTTCTTTGATCGCAACAGATGGAAACATTAGTCCCATAGCCTTGATCTCACGAACACCACGGTAATTGTCACCTGGATCCATGACAACCATTTCCCAGTTTTGAGCTGCAACTCCATCAGTCGCACCAACGTATCGCGACTGTTCGGCACATCGTGTGGCGGTGACACTGAGCATGTAAGAATTCTTCTCCTCGAGATCAGACGTGTCACCTTGGATACACGACATGAGACCAACCTCTTCGTAGAACTTGTGGAGAGTTTGCTTTTGAGTCGTCGCAAAATGGCTTTCGTCCCATATGATCAAAAATTTCTCGTCAAATCGATCGGTATTCTTGAGAAGGTGCTGCCTCCATATGACACCGTTCTGGAAGAGTAAACCCATCTGTTTAACGCGCTTCTTGTCTTTGATGCCACGCATTTGGCAGAAATTAGCCAGATGGATTGGAAACTTTTCGATCCACTGGTCGCGGAGCTCGGTTTCGGCACTACCGCTGATGATGAACACCTTTTCAACTTGTCCTCGTTCCAACATGTCGAAGGCGACATAGAGAGCGCAGCCGGTTTTACCAGACTGCATCTGGGCGCTGAGCTGGATGTAACGGACGCCTTGCGCGAAATGATCGAGCACCTCTTCAGAAGCAGAGAGTTGTTTCGGATAAAATTGAACAGGTAGAGGAACCTGGAACATTTGCATCAGAAAAGTAATAGGATTCATATTTTTTTGACGCTGAAACAAGTGTTCAGCGGTTTTTGTTTTTTTACTAGCAGAAGTTTAAAGGGTTTAGGTTAAAGGGTTTAGGTTAAAGGGATTGAGTGTTAGAAAGAGTTTGGAAGTTTGTTTTGTTTTCGCACGATGTGAAATCTAATCTATATTATAGATCTATTTAGAAATCAATTTTTGTCTATAGCTTTAGCTATACTACTCCAATCTACTTGGCTTTTTCCAGATTCTGCCAAAAATTGATTAGCTTTAGAGAAATGTCTAGTTCCAAACCACCCCCCACGATTTGCCGACAACGGACTGGGATGATTTGCCTGTAAAATATAATGATTTGATAGAATACTAGAATCAATTGACTTCAAAATTGCTTTCGCATTACCACCCCATAACATTAATACTATACCAGAATTCTTAGCCAAAAGCTTCGAAATAATGGTTAGGGTGAAGTCTGACCATTTTTTTTGATGGCTATTTGGTTTAGCTTGGAGCACAGTTAATGCCCGATTGAGCAATAAAACTCCTTGTTGCGCCCATGATGTTAAATTACCATTTATAAATGATTTATCGCAATCTAGATCAGTTTTTAATTCTTTGAAAATATTTCGTAATGAGGGAGGTATTTTTACAGAATCAGGTACCGAAAATGATAGACCCATAGCCTGACCTTTACCATGATATGGATCTTGTCCAATAATTATAACTTTAGTATCTTCTGGTTTGAAATACGTAAATGCCGAGAATATATTATTATTGGGTGGATATACTTCACAAATGTCCTTAAATTGCTTTCTTTCTTTGTCTAAAAATAAGCTAATTTGACTTAATTCAGATAAATCTATATATTCTACCCATTCTTTTGAAAATATTTTAACAAGTTTAGTCATTTTATCTTTGTAAATATTAATGAATAGAATTCTTAAATACAACTCAATTTTAATTAAATATATTATCTTATTTAGCGTAATAACTATTTTAACAATAATAATTTACAAATTGTATACAAATTCAACGAAAGAAAAAGAAAAATTTAGTCAGATATCTCTTGAAAAGCAGGTGGCATTATATGATGATTATAGAAATTATATTGAAGGTAAAGATTATCTTACATCACGGTTTCGCAAAGGTCGAAAAATTCCATATGTTGTAAATAATAATTGTTTTACCAAAGAGTACTTGAAATGTAAAAATGATTACTTTCCATATGCTATAGCTGATCCATTGATTTGTCAAGATAAAACATATGATGAATGTGTAAATGAATAATTTTCAATAAATATAAAAATTTATTTGATTCTTTTTTGCTTAATAAAATTGATTTCATTATTAATTAATGATTATTTAATATAGTTATGTCAAGACTGACATCTAAAAAAACAAGATTACATGAACAAAAAGAACATGAAATCAACCATTTTGTTAAAGATTACAATGAATCAATGAAATATTGGAATATAAAGAGTACGGTCACTACAAAATATATAACCGAACTTGTGGGATATGGAGCTAAACTTAATATTAGTCTAGGTAATTTACTACAAATTAAATGGTATTTAAGAAATAACACAATGAGTGATCTACATATTGAAAAAATTTCTATAAAACCTCTTGGATTTATTAATGAAGGACTTCTAACTATCAAGCAAGCACTAAAAATTATAGACAAATTCAATTTAGATAATATCGATAGAAATACATTATGTAGATCTATAATTTCAGATATAATTATTAATGAACCTGAAATTTATTTTGAAAAGTCAAAATTGAAAGATTTCTACTTCAAAACCATTGATAAGTACTTTGAATATAAATCAATACTTAAAAAGTTTGAAATAAATTGGCTTTATATTGTGGATAGTAAAACTATAGAACAAACTTGTGCTGTTAGATATTTTGATAGTAAGCCATATTATACACTTAATGAATTAGAAATTATCCAAAAAGATTGTGGAGATAAGTTATTAGATTTATATTGTGATGATATTTATTATACAGATGAAGAAAGAGATGACGTAAGTGATAATGGTGAAAGTGAAAATGAAAATGAAAGTGAAAGTGAAAGTGAAAGTGATAGCGAATATTTCTATTATTCAGGTAGCGATACTGACTCATCATTAAGTGATACAATTGATGTAAGAGATGATTATATGTCTATAGATAGTAATGTTATTGACGAACACATAGATGATTATCTACATATAAAACAACAAAGCAATCACAATTTCCATTTCAATACTGACCAACTATCAAGCATAAAAAACTTAATACAAAATAAATTTAGTGTTCTTGTTGGTAAACCAGGAACAGGTAAAACTGAAGTGATAGATTGCGTTACACAATTTTTTGAAAAGAAATTAAAATTTAAAAACATTTGTTTAACTGCACCTACAGGCTTAGCAACAAAAAATTTGGTTGATAGATGCAAAACAGGAGTAGATATTAATCCGAATATTTGCTGTAATTCATTTAAGTTAATCAAATACACATTTCCAAAAATAGTTGATAGTATGTTTCATGATAATTTAGAGTATGATAGAGAAGATAAAATATTAGAATTATCTAATATGATAGCTAATGAAACAAATGAAGAAAAACAACATATTTACAATAATGTGTTGGACAAATTAACATACTTCAAAAATAAACCAGATTTTATTATATTAGATGAAGCTTCTATGATAACAATTATTGATTTTAACAAATTGCTTAAATTTTGTAAAATATTTAAATGTAGACTTATACTTCTCGGTGATCCAAATCAATTACCACCTATAGGTAAGGGTCAACCACTAACTGATATCGTTGATTCAAATCTCTTTGAAATTAATATTCTTAATGAAATTATGCGCAACTCTGGATTATTGAAAACAACTATTAATGATATATGTTTGGGAAAACAAATTTCTAAATCGAGAACTGATAGCTCAATTGTATATATAGATTTGACGCACATAGATGATGTTAACGACTATTTTAAAACATTTATTGAGAAACATAATCTAGATAAAAATAATACCAAATTTATTACTCCATGTAAAAACGGCAATTTTGGCAAAATAGAACTAAATAAGGTTCTTCAAAGCATATTTAATAGTGATGGTGATCCGATAGAGATAGAGTATGGTAAATATGATACACAATATAGAAAAAACGATTTGATTATACGAACTAAGAATTCCTATGATGAATCTGCTACATATGTAAATGGTGATATGGCCTATATTACAGATATTATATACGATGAAGAAGATGAAGATCATGTCTTAAAAATAGAAATTGAATATGAAAGTGATAGAAAAAGTATACAAATTAATCCAGATACTCTAAAGCAGGAGTTTGATTTATCTTATAGTCTAACAATTCATAAAACTCAGGGTTCAGGTTTTGAGAATACAGTATTGTTTCTGGATGACAGCAAAAGTTCAAACTTTATGTGGATCCAACCGCAGTCAAAAAAGCTGTTTTATACAGGATTAAGTAGAGCAAAGAAGAGGTGCTTTGTATTCTATAAAAAACAGATTTTAAATTATATAAATTCTAGTTCTATAAATTTTAAAGCAAAATCTATATTTATGGAAGAGTTCGTGAAATTTAACCTTGAATGAGATTAGTTAAACTATTGTACTTAACTTTAACTTAAATAATTTTTTAATAAATATTTAAAATTGAAATTTAAAAATATATAGCAAATATATTATTAGTCATGAATAATAGATCAATTGCTAATTTAAATGTGGATTATCTCCGTAATGGAATTTATGAAAACAAACTTAGAGATGTGAATCAATCAATAACTCCTACAAATGTATTTAAATTTAATAAGATATTTACAATTTCAAATGCGATTAACGAAATTCAAAAATCAGACAATTACAAAGTTGCCATAGACTATACTAAGGTAGCAAAATCAAAGGAAAATGTAGATCAGTCTTAAAATGTAACTATCTCAATAATTTAATCAATTAAAATTATCATTACTTTTGTACAATTTGCTTTTTTTTAGTTTACCTTTGAATTGTTTAGAATAGATTTTTCTAACCCAACGTTGATCTTGATAAAAAATCGCCGAAGCTTTAGGTGAAGTATTTTTTAAGTAGGTTCTTATCGCACCTAATTTTTTAACTAATCTATTAGGACCTAGATTCTTAGCCGCATTACGTAAGGCACTATGTCGTTGATCTTTAGATAAATCTAAAACACCGTGATATCCATATTTTCCAAGTTCACCTTTTTTTAATGGACCTATTCCAGGATTATTAACACCATATTTTAGGCTTGTTTTGCCAGGCAAACCTTGGGATTTAATACATGCTTCATGAACGTATTTTTTAGATCCAGTTTTTTTTGATTTTCTGTTATAACTGTTGCGAACTATAAATCCTTTGGGACATTGATTACACCTTTTTGTTTTTAGATTAAAAATAGAATAATTAGGACATTTCTTTTTTTTTGAAAGATTCATTACTATTTATTACGATTAAAAGTTGTGTTTAATTATATTTAAGATTTTTAAATTCATCAAAAAAATAGTCTAGTAAATTTAGTATCAGTGCGACAATAAGGACAATTATGAGAAGTCAATTCTTGTAAACATGTAGTATGAAAAGCATGACCACAAAGAGCTCCAACACTAATATTTGTATTACCTTTATTTAGTTCAAAAAGAGGATGTTTATTTAATACTGGTTCATTTTTTTTTGGTGTAAAATGTAATACATCTAAACAAATCTTACATATACCCTGTATATTTGTCTCATTATAATCCTGAATTGTTTTATTTCGAATCAATAGCTTTTTTTTTGATGATAATTTTACTGGTTCTAAATACGTTAAGAATTGGCGCATTTTTTTGACATCCTTTTTAAATACTTCTCTACGACCAACAAGTCTAATCTTTTCTTTAAAATGTTTAATTCGTAACTGTTTAATACTCAATTTATAATTATAACATTTTTTACAACAATCGCCAGTATTAATGCTTGTATAAAATTGCTTCGTTTTTGGTAAAGTTTCTCCACAAACATCACACATTAATTTAGTGTTATTTAAATATGAATTAAATATTTTGTCTTGATCTCTATGATACTTATAATTATATTTATATTTATTACTATACTTTTCAAGATAAAATTTAGATGTATCATCCGAAAATACTTGTGGATTATTTACTGATGATAAAATTATATAATTAAGTTTTAATATAAATGCTATATCATCTTCATTAAAATAGAAACCATTTTTGTTATAGATAAGAAATTCTAAATAAGTATCATTTTTTTCATAATAATTGATATCGTATGTTCCATCTTGATCTTTGATTGATGTAAAGTTTTCATCACCTTCACAATTCCAATTTGTTTCACTTAAATGTCTACTCTTAATTTGTGACTTTATTTTTCGATTTTCTGATACAACCAAATGATTATTTATAAAAAACGAACCTAATAGTTTCAACTTTTCTTTATTAAAGTGCTGTGTATTTTGCCCATCAACTACTAATTCTTTAGATAGAATATTAATTTTAATCATTTGATTACCTTTCATCACACATGTTACTATAAAATTTTTTAATTTCTCCTCAACATCTTCATTATCTAAATTATTAGACAATATTTCAGATAAGTTACCAGATGTAACAATTTGTTCGCTATCATCTATATTATAAACGATTGTTTCATCATCATTGAGGGTAGATATATCAATATTATTTATCTCATTATTGGTTTGTGATACATCCAAACTTTCACTATCATCAACCCCATAAATGACTTCATCTGATGAGTCGTCAGACGAATAATCTTGATTATTCGATAAATCTAATGTTTCTTTGTAAGAGTTAAATAAAAATATTCCGTAATTATCAATTATATTTTTTAAATCGGTGATAACTGAATTATCCAAATTATTTTCAACATATTGTTTAGCTTCTGAAACAGTATTTAATTCGTGTAAATGATCTTTAATATTACTCGCATACAATTGATATATCTGTTCATTTGACAAAGCATTCTGCGTTGATAAACATATTTTAAGTTGTTTTTGGTTATCATTAATTTCTATATTATCAAAAATTACATTTATGATATCGTGATTTATTGTAACAATAAAATAGAATTTATTTAGATATATGGGATTTAAGTAAATTTTAAGTTTTTTTTCTAATCGTTCAAGACAATGGAGTATAAATAAACATGCTTCTGTATTTCCCATAATTTCTGTATCGATACCTAAAAATTTCATAAATTAATTAAATCAAATGAATATTTTATTGTTAACTTTGAAACAAATTTATTCTATAATCATAGTCTTTTCTATATATTTATGCAAAATTGATATTATATTAGAATTTTTATTAATATCATAATAATGTCAAGCCCATCTCTTCAACAAGTTGCTCTTCAACATGCAAACTTTTTAGAAAATATGATACGAAAAACTAGTTTTCACAAGAATGTACCGACAGAACATTTATCAGATCATTTTTCAACTGGTATATTGCCAATCATAGAAGATAGTATATCGGCAAAAGACATTATATTTGGTCCACAAAATCATGATGATGAAGATAATGATGATGAAGATCATGATGATGAAGATAATGATGAAGTACTAGATGAAATTATTTTAGTTGGAAGAGGAGAAGATGGGTATTTTGGATATACCAAAACTAATCCATATGAAGTAATAGCTATTGCCCTAGCATATAGATTCTTAGATATGAAATTACCATATGACAATATTGGCATGTCGAGAAAATCAGGTCATCAAGGAATGTATGCTTCTGAAATTTTGGACATTGTGGACGAACATACACATCTTGAACATCTACTTGAACCGTGTCTAAATATAGAATATGATTATGAAAAAGATCTTGAAGTTTCATTTTATGAAATGTATTTTTGTAGCGAAAATTTAGGAGACTTCACCGATACAATTGGCTACTGTTCTACAAATGAAGAATATATATGCGAATTATTTTTAAGAGAATGCGAATTTAAATATAAATCGTTTACTATATTTAGTAGACCGGAAGATGTTTTTAGTATTCATCAAGTAAATAGTTCAAGTATTTATTAAAATAATCTATAATTTAATTATCTATAAAATTAATAACATCATTCAAGATATCTTTAAACTAAATTAGTAAATTCAATAACTTGATTCGGAAAAACATTTATAAATAATTTCTTTCTTTTATATATATAATGTCTAATCCATTCAAGAAAAAGCATTCGTTTGATGATAGAAAGACGGAATCAACAAAAATCATGAAAAAATATGACGATCGTATACCAGTTATAGTTCATAAAGATCCTAAATCAAAGATTGAAGATATTAATAAAAATAAATTTTTGACTCCAGGTGATCTAACATTAGCACAATTCATTTATGTTATTAGAAAACGTATCAAATTAGAAGAATCATCATCTCTTTTTGTATTTGTTGATGAAACTGTATTGGCACCAACATCTCACACAATGTCTACACTTTATGATACTCATAAAGATAAAGATGGATTTCTATATTTATTATATTGCTCTGAAAATGTATTCGGATAATTATGTTGAAGCTTCAGCTAGTTTACTTGTAACAAATGATTCTGGTGTAGCATTAGGATCATCTGCTATTTTTTTTAATAATTTAGAATAAATCATACTTATTCCTATTAATAATACTATCGGTCCAGCTATTGCAAATATAACAAGATATAATCCACATTTTGCCGACCAAATTATATATTTCCATAATCCACTCCTTTTTGCTTTTCGTTTAAATGTATCTTGAACAACAAAGATCTGATCAAAAAGTAAATCAATAAATATAAATTTTAATACTTTTTTAACCACATCCATTATATGCTGAGCAACTGATAGTACTGCGTCCATAAATCCACCACCTTTTTGTTCAAACTTAATTTTTTTTGAAGCAATATCAATCATATTTAATGTCTCACTATTATTTTCAAGTATTTCATTTAGTGTATTTAAGGTATTAAAATCATCAACTAAGTTATTTGTTGTCATTTCGCTTACTATTATAAAATAATAAAATTTTGTATATAGTTATACATATATTTATTAAATTAAAATATGTAAAAAATATATGCTTATTATATGAATCTTACTAAGTTAAAAAAGGTAAGTAATAAAAGACAGTCTTTAAGAAAAAGAAAAAAAAGCTGTAAAAAAACATGTAAAACTAAAGTTGAATGTCTAAAACATAGTTGTGATAAGATTGATAACCAATTATGGAAATTGAATTGGACTTATAATAAACTTATAGCTCAAATAAATAGAGAAGTTGTTATAAAAGCTACAAAGCATGGAAAAATAGATAAAAAATTATTTGATAAAACTAAAAATATGTTTTTAGACAATTCACATAAACATTTTTATGATTTATTTGCTGATGTAAAACAAAAAACATTTAAAATACAAATGAAGAAAAAATTAAAAACGGTAGATAATGCTATAAAAGCATTTAGTAATTATGAAAAAAAAGCAAAATCAAGAGCTAAGACTCGATCATAAATGTTTCATTACTATATTTTTTAATAAAGATTTATATTTAGGAGTACATCTACGTTTCATTTTAGAACATAATTTATCAATTATCGTATCAAGCCTTTTTTTACTAATTTTCTTTTTACCAGATCTATTATTTTTGTTAGAATTTTTATTATTTTTACTATTATTAGTCTTCATTTTACGCGACCGCTTTTTTCTTTTAGCTTTGCCTCCACGCTGACAGTTTTTCCCTACTGGTGCCATAAAACTCATACCGGTTATTGTATCTCTACCAGCAAATCCTATTCCACAACTCATATAAAATACTTTTAGAAAATAATTTAATTTTACTATAATTTGATATATTTAGATTGAGATATTTGATCACTAAAATTAGGTTTTCGACAATATGGACATGTATCATTAAATTTTAACCATTTATCTAAACATTCTTTATGAAACATACCTATACATTGATCACACTTAACTAAAGTATTTACTAAATCCTTTTGCGAATCATTATCACTTGATACTTGATTAATAATTGAGCTAAAATCATCAAAACAAATACAACACGTATCGTCTTTGTTAAAACAAATTTTTTGAATATCATCGTAGTTTTCTAATTTTTTACAAGCTTCATTATATTTAGTTACTAAATATGGATTTATATTTTCGGAAGATTCATTGAAGTTAAGCAAATCGATTAATACAGATACAACTTCGATATAATCTTTATTTAAAGTTTTACTTACTAAGAATTTATTTCCATTTTCACACACTGAAATGCGTGATAATGTATTCTCTATGCGAAATAATTTAAGAACTTTAAATATAACAAACAAAACGTGTTTACACATGACATTATAATGCTTACACCATTTTGTAGCATCAGGACAATCGCAAGTTACTTTATTTTCATTATAATTTTTAAAAATCTTTACAGAGTAAACATTATTAGTAGATCCAGATATTTTAAATATAAAATCAGATGAATTATTTATAATGTCTAATAGAAAAAACTGATCAATATACAACTTTTGAATCCTATTATGTTGTTGTATGTCCATATTTATATAGTAATCTATAGCTATAAATTAATTTTCTTAATTAAATTTAATGAATAAAGGAGTTCAAGATGTTCAACGGACATGGTCGGATATAAAAAGAATTGGATTTTCAGATGGTAGTGGTAATTATGGTTATAAAGATGAAGGCGATAATAAATTTAAAGATACAGTATGTACAAATATAGAAGATTATGAAGAAAAATTAGAATGTGCCGATGCTAAATTTAGTTATAAAAGTAGTAAAGCAGATGATGATGAAAATCGTAGACAATTTGCCTTAATGGATATTGCCGAGGCATGTCGCGAAGGAAAATTGTGCTATGGAAAAGACGAAGATGGTGTGCCTCAATCACCTAATGAAATATGTGTTAATCATGATAAATGTAATCCAGAAGGTGCGAATTTAGGGGAAATTTATCCTGATGCTATGGACTTTTATACCGAAATCAAAAATATTATTTTTGGTTTTAAGGAATATGACGATGTAAAATCAGAAGATAAAAAAAAAAGTAGAAGTGAAGCAAAAAAAGAAATACGAAATGACATGCGTAGAATAATAAAAGAATATAATGAAATGCCGTACCCTATAACAGATTCGGATTCGATCGCGACTCAAACTGAAGATGCGAATGAATCAGAAAATAATAATGATAATAATCAAGAAAATAATTCAAATTCTGAAGGATCTAATAAATCTGGAAATAATTCTAATAACGGTTCTACTAAAAATAACAATTCAGAATCAGACTCTACGACAAAAGGTAAAGCAAAAAAAAAAAAAAAAAAACCAAAAATGGGTAATAACTCTGATAGTATAGGAGACTTTAAACTAAATTGTAAAACTGGTAAAAGTTTTCTTGACTTAATTACAGAAAAAAATTCAAATTCAATTGTTTCTGGTTCGATGAAATCTTTAAAAGGTAATTTAAATAATAATGAGACTGGTAATAATGAGGCTGGTAATAATGAGGCTGGTAATCAGGCTAACAGAGAGGCTGGCAATAATGAGTTAGGTACTAAAAAAACAAAGAAAAATCAAGCCGGTGGAAAAACCACAACCAATGAAAATGCTAACCCTCCAGAAGGTGTAAATGCTGAACAAACCACAACCAATCAAAATGCTGAACAAACCACAACCAATGAAAATTCTGAACAAGCCACAACCAATCAAAATGCTAACCCTCCAGAAGGTGTAAATTCCACAGTATCTAATGCGATTAGTGAAAATAATCAACCATCTGAAAAACAAGCTGAAGCAGAACAAGATGATGAAGATGCCAACAAAATATTAGAAATACTTGCTCCAAAACTTGATGCCTGGAAAAAGGTATGGGATTCTCAACAAGGTAAAAGAACTAAATTAGGTTGTACACCTATTCTTTTAAAAGATAATGGAGTAAATATAGAAAAAAAAATATTTGAAGAATTATTTGAAGGTAAACGTATGAAAAAAATTAAGAAAAAAGATGAAGAAATACTAAAAAATATACGATTCGAGAATGAAGACTTAAATAAATACTATCAAGAAGTTGCTGGTGTAGATACTAGTGGCGCTAAAAAAAGTGGTAATGGATCTAATGGAGGTAATGGAGGTAACTCACAAAGTGGTGGTTCAACTAATAGTAAAGGTGGAAATGGAGCTAATAGTGGTAATGCAAATGCCAATTCAGAATCAAATCCAAATAATTCTTCCAATAATCAAAATAGTCCAAATACTAAAAAAACAAAAAAACAACGGCAAAAAGAA
>Ga0209634_1002802_pt1 | contig 12055 bp, 10 predicted proteins | sample LinPmetageLP40_FD_184043 | JGI IMG/M metagenome (GOLD analysis project Ga0209634, IMG submission 184043) | Marine viral communities from the Pacific Ocean - LP-40 (SPAdes) (version 2) | ecosystem: Environmental > Aquatic > Marine > Oceanic | place: Pacific Ocean | collected 2010-08-26 | reverse complement strand
GATTTCAGAATAATCTTCATCGCGTTTGTCATGCCCATAGTAACTATCCATATAGTAGCCAGTCGGTCTTTGACCTTCGGTGTATAAACGTTGACGTTCACTTAAGACATCATTCACTGGATCCATTCTTCGATAAAGAATATGTGCTTGGTTATCAATATCAGCTACACCCATACTTTTAGCCGACCCTGACACAATCGGTTTAGACGTATCTTCTAATGTCCAAGTCGTTTCATCAGTATCTATGTTATAACTCGACGCTTTACCCATATCGAAGATCAGTTTGTTGGTCGTGCCCCCATTATTTTCTAATCCCCCAATAAAGCTCACTCCTCGTTTAAAGGTGAAGGTGTTGGATTGGGAATTTGTATCCACGGCAATCGCTTGATCACCGCCTAAGGAATGAACCGCCCCTGATAGGATGAAGGTATTGGAGTCAGAGCCTTCTAATACAACGGCTTCAGCTAAGGTACCTGAAGTAATGATGTTGCCGTTAATGGTAGTGGTGTTGCTGTCACTGTTAAAGAAATCTAGCCCGACTGCACTACGCCCTGAGGTGCTGATATTACCGGTTAGGTTGGTGGTGTTGCTGTCACTGTTATTGATATACAGCCCGTCTGAAGCACGACCTGTGGTCGTGATATTACCGGTTAGGTTGGTCGTGTTGCTGTCACTGCCCCTGAGAAACAGCCCGTATGCAAGAACCCCTGTGGTCGTGATATTACCGGTTAGGTTGGTGGTGTTTAAATTACTCGTAACTAATTCAATACCACTTGTAAAATTCCCTGTGGTCGTGATATTACCGGTTAGGTCGGTGGTGTTGCTGTTACTGCTCGAGAGAAACAGCCCGCCTGCAGCATCCCCTGTGGTCGTGCCTGTGGTCGTGATATTACCGGTCAGGCTGGTGGTGTTGCTGTTACTCCTAAAGAGATACAGCCCGGGTGCATCATCCCCTGTGGTCGTGATATTACCGGTCAGGCTGGTGGTGTTGCTGTCACTGCTCGCGAGAGCCAGCCCGACTGCTAAATTATCCCCTGTGGTCGTGATATTACCGGTTAGGTTGGTCGTGTTGCTGTCACTGTCATTTAACAAAATACCTCGTGCCCTAGTTCCTGATGTAGCAATATTTCCAGTTATATTGATGGTATTGGAGACACCTGAAATCAAGTAAATACCTTCTCCATTAGTTCCTGATGTAGTGATACCTCCTGTTAGATTGATGGTATTTAAACCCGTCGAGACAATCTTAAGTCCCTCTAATTTACTCACTATGTTACCGGTCATGGTGATATTGTTTGAGCCTGACGAGTCTATATTAAAGCCGAAGCCATTAGTGGAAGAAATATTCCCATCCACCACAATCGTATTAAGCGATGAGCTGGATAAATGTATTCCTGCTTCAGAATTTCCAGTGGTTGACAAATTTCCTATCATATTTAATACATTGTTATCGGTGCTATTAAAGAAAATGGCATCCCTATCTGCCTCATCGCTTCCAATGTCACCTGTAAAATTTAATGTATTCGGACCAGCCGAAAATGTAATACCAACAACACCTGAACCAGGTGATATATTTGCAATTAGGTCGAATGTTTCATCAGTCTGTACAGCACCTATTGTACAAGGCTCTATATTTACGCCCGGTGTATTTACAGCTAAATCACATTCTATAGCCATCGTTTGTGTACTAAAAAAAGGTGCGCTGAGTAAGGCGAGCAGGCTACTGTATTTGAGGATGGTTTTTTTCAATTACTTTCCTATAGTTAATTAAAATTTATATAAACAACCAAAAGAAAGAAAATAATTTGAGTAAATATAACTTATTACGTTAAATTATAGTTTAATTAAATGTATTTACCAAACTTTCTTGACTAAATTCTCACACTAAAATAAACTTTGTAGTACACATTAACTATTGATTAAAGTGTCACTAAAACAATAGGTTAGGGTAGTTATCAGGGGATAGAGCATCCCCCTCCTAAGGGGGTAGGCAGAACCATCTAGAATCGACTAAGTAAGTTCAAATGCCCTTAAATACATCCTGTATGAATTTATGCTTTAAAATAATTTCTAAAATAAAAATATTTTCTAAATGAACCTTCAAAAACCTTAAAATAAAATCTTGAAAAAGGGAGAATATACTTTCGCCAACCCTTTAGCTGTCTTTTTTTAAACCTTTCATTCCCGATAGCTGACTTAAATGATTGATCCCATGTTGCCACAGGAGGCATTACAGTAAGTATCTCAAGATCTGTTCTCCATGGCTGACCCATTACCAAATCGACGGGACACCATATTTCATCCATAGCAGATAGTAATTTTTTTGCTCCCCTCAAGGTTACGATATAAGCATAAGCACCACCAGGGGCAGTAGATAGCCTTACTAATTTATAATTGTCACATAGGGTAGCTACAGGTTTTTTCATTCTTTTATTAAGTTTTGGTTTTGAAAGCAATCTAACCAATTCGAAATCGTATGAGCATTTGAGTAAATTATTGATACTTCTTTTAAAACTATCTAAAAAAATAAAATCATCTTCTAAGATTAAAGCCTTCTCAATTTTTTTTAAAACTATTTTTTCTAGAACTAATTTGTGAGAATTGAAGCAACCAAATTCCCCATAGGTTAAATCTCTTCCAAAATAAAATCTTCTCTTCCAGCTTACATATGCTGAGGGAAATTTATTTGGCTTACTATTAGCAAAAAAGAATTCATAATTGTCGCAGATACCTTTAAGTCGTTTTTTAGACTTATTTTGCCTGCTAATTTCATTAGGCATTGTAATAACAAAAGTGGGGATTTTTTTAAGTAAAGTGCTCATATGATCAAATTAAGTATTTTTTGTATGCCTTACGAACTTTACTATAAACAAATGAGTAAATGAAGGTCAATTTGCATTACAAAAGAATATGAAGCACATAAATTTCAAATTAGCGGTATCTTTCCAGTTTCGCAAAATAAAAAAAATAATACAGCTATTGAATTTGATTGTGTAATGCTTAGACAATAATTTAAATTAACAAAATAATTCTAAATTAGTATCTAAATTTATTGTAAGTAATAGAGTATAATTCGGCTAAATAATCTTATTTTCCCCCCAAAGGTAAAGTTTGACTTCTAAATTAAAATTCTTTTTCCCTTATTTTCTTCCATTGCTTTTAATTTTTTCAAGAAGTTTGGCGGATATCACCATTGTTTTAGTGAGCGTTTCATTTCTTTACTATTCTTATAAACATATAGGTTGGGAATGGATCAAGGAGAAATGGTTTTTTCTTGCTTTAATTTTTTCAGCCTACTGTATGACAATTAACTCTGCATTAAGCATCAATCCAACTGAGTCTTTAGCATATTCAATATTCTTTATTAGATGGCCTATATTTGCAATGGCTTTATCTTACTGGATCTTGAATGATATTAAATCACTTAAGAAATTTTTAGTATCAATGACGATTGTCTTAATTTTTATAATTTTTGATACTTGGTGGCAATTCTTTTTTGATCTAGATATTTTTGGTTTCGAAAAATTTCGTCCCGATAGACTCACTGGCCCTTTTAAAGGAAACCCACAAGTTGGTGTATGGGTATCTAAGCTTGTTTTATTGCTTCCATTATTTCTAATTTTATATAATAAAATGAAATTGCAAGATCATCGAAATTATTTAACTTATGTTTTTTTTATAATCTCAACTCTGTTATTTTTATCTATTTTAATTTCTGGAGAGAGAATGGCATTATTAATGATGATTTCAAGTATTTTTATTTTGTTTGTTGGGTTAGCCCTAGATAAAATATTTTCATTTAAAAAAATATTTATACTGCTATTACTTTCATTTTCTGGAATATTAATTTTTGCTTATTTTTTCCCTGATCCTACTCAATATGCTTTTGTTTCAACGATTGAAAAAATATTAAATTGGAGGTCTTCTGATTATGGTCTTGTATGGCAAAGTGCTTATGACGTTTGGATGCAATCTCCATTTTTTGGTGCTGGTCTTCATAAATATCGAGAAGCATGTGAAAATCTCGGAACATATGGTACCTACTATTTAGATTCTGCCGGTCCCGGAGTATGCTTTCATCCACATAACATCACATTACAACTTCTTTCTGAAACAGGCGTAATTGGCTTTATCTTATTTTATTTGATGGTAATTTTTTTAGCAATTTCTTCATTAAGAATATATGTTACAAAAAAATTATGGCTTAACTTTGCAATAGTTTTCAGCATTATTTTTTCCTGTTTTTTACCTATCCAATCGGGAACGAGCTTCTTCGCAAATAAGTATGGTGCCATTATCTGGTTATTGATTGGTGTTATGCTAGCAACAAATAGGCTTTTTAATAAAGGAAAATTTCTTAATAAAAAATAAAAAGTAAACTTCAATTTCTTTACTTCACTAAACTAAAAAAACAGATTAATCATTGATTAAAGTGTAACTAAAACAACGGTTAAGGTAGTTATCCGGGGATAGAGCATCCCCCTCCTAAGGGGAGGGTCGCACGTTCGAATCGTGCCGAGGGCACGATTTCTCTGGAATGCCTACCTCTGAGCTTGATTTTAGTGGATTACACATTAATTTACTTTATCTAATGAATAAGAAAGAACTTCCTATGACAGACCCTTATGACATTAAAGGTATAGGTAAAGATGGTTTTAATCGGCAAATTGTGAGAATAATTTTTTCATATCTATTTTAAAATCCTGAAACAGTGACTGAACCCGGCGCACTGATTTGTTTGACAATTAAGTTTTGACGCCTAACTTTTTCATATCTTCGATCTTCCATGCTTGATAGTTCGTAGGCATTTTTGCTTGTCCAGCCTCTTTTCTTAGGTTTCTCTGACAGGGCAGCGGTTAGATTATAATTTACCATGAAGAAGTTTTCATCATTTGTGACAGCTCCAGAATTATATTTTCGCCCACCTTCTATTTCCAAACCTGGAAGTACTGGCACCCGAGCTCTTAAACTAACTTCATTTACCCTTAGGTCACTAGCAGTTGCAATCTCACTATTCCATTTTGAGTGCTTAACAAAGACAGTCGCCCAGTTCATGTATGGAAGTGCTATACCACCTTCAATGTCGTAGCCATCAAGCGCTCGCTCAGTAAAACCACTTTTCCCAACTTTATTTTCGGTTGTTGCCCAGTATTTATTGGCATTTATTTCCCCCATGGTCGTTCTTGCCTCAAGTCCAAGAGAGGTTCGACCATGATCATAAGGAAATTCATGATCATAAAAAGCGTTCACTCCTAGCATCAAAGTGTTATCAAACGCCAGTCTTCTGTATCCTAGACCAACATTTAGAGTTGTTCGATTGTCTTGATAAAAAGCACTCAATTGAGTAAAAACAGTATTTTGAATATCACTTTCATCAGAAAGTGGAGCGACAATTAAAATACCACTGGTTGGTTTTTGACCACCTTGTGAGTCAACACTGAGTTCTACAGTAGGAAAGTATTTTTCTAAAAAGGATTTAGTAAAGCCCACCCCTTGATCTGTCGCAGCATCAATCACTTGATTTTGCGCACCCTCTAGATCTCCTACAGCAATCATTTTAGTTAAATCAATAAAAGCAGAACGGTCATTATCATTCGAAGTTGTTGCCGCCGTGCTAGAGCTCCAATCAGCAAGAACAGCTGAAGTAGCAAGAACTAGCAGAGCAATGAAAATGAGTTTTGTATTTTCAAATTTCATATTTAATTTAAATATTTTAATCTATATTTATCAATTTCCCTATTTAAATCATGGAGTAAAGCATTATTCTTTTACAAGCAAGTCAGATTTTAGAGAACCCATTTTAAGTACGTCCAGTTCTTGCTGTTGTCTCAGCAAAAGTCGGAAGCATCCAGGACAATAGATTGGGTGGATAGTATAGCTATAGGGCATCAAAAGCAGCCTTAATCAGTGACTACGAGATCCACTTGAAAGGGGTCTGCGCCCAATTTGATGATGTATTGTCGTTCGGCGACAACGTCATAGCCTGTGTCAATAGCGACTGCATCTGTAAGCTTGAATTTGATTTCGAATTTGCTTGATGCTGTTACAACCTTATCTGTTGCGAAATCAACTCTGACAAAAATTCTTTTTGCGTTAGCAAAACCAGTCGCAATACTTGCGTTGTCATCTTGCAGCAACTTGGCTCTCATAACGTCGCCACTCGGCTGTGTGTAAGAGGTTGCATCGGTAGCCGTAAAGGCTTCTTCGCCGAATCCTCCCCCCAGTGAATCAAATATTTCCTTAGTGAATGCTGGGGCAGCATCTGCGGCCGCACCACATTCTATTCCAGTGCTTCCGACTTTCCCCTTGTTGCGCAAGGCAGGATCAAAACCACCATAAGTAGTGGTGTATGCTATGGACCAACAGGTAGTTCCTGACACTATACCTCCACCATCAGGGTTTGAAAACATAGCTGTATCGAATGTTTGTGTATGCTTAACCTCGAGGGTGTTGTTGAGTATCATGAATCCATAGCCGTAGGTTCCTGGGGCGATAACACTAGTCGTAGCTAAAGGTGCTGGTACGCCAACTCCTTGAATGGTATGAACCACCGGTGTCTCAGAGTCAATGAAATATGAACAAGTTGAAAAGTCATTAGCTGCAAACGGGTCTGCTGTACATGTACCAAATTTATATATATTAATACGGTAAGCATCAGGAATCTCCGAGCAATAACTGCCATCGTTGCTTGTATCTGCCGCCTGTTTGAAGGGGTTACTGCCAGCTGTTCTCCCGAGTCCTTGATATACCTTGATGATGCTACCAGAAGATTTCTCGCACACCCCGCTAAGATTGTCATTAAATTCTGCCAAGGCAAAAGATGAAACGAAAATGAACGGAAGTATTAAAATCATTAGCCAGATGCGTGTATCTGTCATGTTTATTTTCCTTAAACTATCAATCTTTTAAACAGATTACTCTGATTATAGGATTTTTCAAATTCAGCTATTTTGTATGGGGGCGGGTACTAAATAATACTACATATAGTGGTATAGTCTCTCCCCTAGAACAATATATTGTGTTTTAAAAACAACACTTTGCAGAGAAAAACAAAAAGTTTGAGAGAATTAAAACAGGATTGATTGAGAACTAATCAGCCCACCAAAATACTGCGAGTAAATTGATGAGCTTCATAGCTTGGAGGTACGAAGAGCGAATCAAACTCTTCATAACAGTTTGGATATAAGCCGTCCAAACCAAGCGGTTAGTTGTTCAGTTCTGTAGAGTGTTAAGATAAAAGAAGTAATCTTCATAGGGGAAATAAGATGGAATTAAAACTAGATAAAACAACAAAGATACTACTTGGTGCAATTGCTTTAGGTCTATTTTTAAATGCAAGTAATGTATTTATAGATAAGGCTCAAGCTAATGATTTTACATTTGACGATGAATATGACCTTAGAAAAATTAATAAGGATTATGGTAATGAATGTGCTACTCGTTTATTTTTAACACAGCAACTTGAGAGAATCGCAGTTACTTTAGGCACTAAGATGGATAAGGAATCCGATGAAGTGCAAAATGTAATTCAAAGGGCTCAACTAAGTATTGAAACAACCTTGAAGGTTCATGCTCCGAGGATTAAATAAACAGAATGATGATATGTCATTAGAGAATATATGATGGCATTTGATTTTAATAAAGCCATTAATAGGTTTGGGACTGATTCGGTTCGTTGGGACCAACATAATCTGGATGTAATTCCTCTTTCAGTCGCTGATATGGATTTTGCTGCAGCACCATGTATCGTCGAGGCACTCAAAAAGCGCATTGATCATCAAGTTTATGGATACACCCATGCCCCCGAAGATTTAAGGGATTCAATTGTTTCTTATTTAAGGAAATTCTATGATTGGCAGATTGAACCAGAGTGGATTGTTTTTGTACCCAGTTTAGTCTCCAGTCTTTATTCTATTACATCGAATGTTACTGATCCTAAAGCTCATATTCTTACGTTACAGCCTGTTTATCATCATATTTTAAATGCCGCTAAAAATTCAGGTAGAAATTATTCCGAAATACCACTGAGCAATATCAATCAGAGATTAGTTTTAAATTCTCAGTCTATTGGTAATTTTGCTCAATCAAATAGTGAATTACTATTATTCTGTAATCCTCATAACCCTGGTGGAACTGTATATACCCATAATGAATTATCTAGTATTGCCCACATATGTGAACAAAAAAACTTAATTATCTGTTCTGATGAAATCCACTGCGGCATGGTCTATGAGGATAAAAAACATATTCCTATTGCGTCAATATCTAATGAAGCTGCTGATCGCACAATCACATTGATGTCAATGAATAAAACTTTTAATATTCCTGGAACAGGTTTAGCTTGGCTGGTGTGTAAAAATCAAAAACTCAGACAAAAAGCAAGCATGGGTTTGGGAACACTTATTCCTGATCCTCAGGTTTTTACTTATACCACTGCTCAGGCAGCGATTAATCAAGGAGAGCCTTGGCGTAAAGCTCTAATGAGTTATCTCAGCGATAATCGAGATTTGTTAAGAGCAACTATAGAAGACTTTGGTGTAATTGATTTGTATCAAATGGAAGCAAGTTACTTAGGTTGGCTTTCCTGTGAGCAACTTCAAATCGATGACCCCAGTCAATTATTTCTCGACAATGGTGTGGCACTGCAGCCTGGAAGTATGTTTAATAAGATGGATCATGTTCGCATAAATATCGCTACGCCAAAAATAACTTTACTGGAGGCTTTAAAGCGTATGAAAAAAGCCATCAGTTAAAAAAATGTCTGTTGTCATTTTAAAAATACCTATCCCAAAAAGATTAAATGAAACTCATTAATGCTTGCAACCATTATAAAAATCATCACCTCTTGCGCCAATTAATGCAGCACCGATTACGCCTGCGGAGTCACCTAACTTATTTTTTTTAATAGGTGTCGTTCTGTAGTCACTAAATATATTTTTATAAACCTCTTTCTTGCCAAATGAGTAAAGCTTTTTATGGTTTGATAAGCCTCCACCTAAAACAATTATGTCAGGATCGATAATATTTATTATGTTGGATAAAGATAAGCCGAAATAATAATAAAACCTATTCACGATTTTTTGCTCATCTTTGGTATATATTTTTTGGTTTAAAAAATTCTTTGCAGAGAGATGTTGATTCAATCTCTCTTTTATGTCTCTCTCGAGTCCAGTTCCTGAGATATAAGTTTCAATACACCCATGTTTACCACAGTAACATTTTGGGCCTGAGGAATTTATTATTGAATGTCCCCATTCACCTGTGATTAGCTGAGGACCTATTCTTAGCTGTTTGTTTATTACAATCCCACCACCGCATCCAGTGCCAATTATTATACCAAAAACGAATTTGTAATTAGTTGCAACTCCCATAACTGCTTCAGCAAGGGTAAAGCAGTTAGCATCGTTTTCAATGTTAAATTTTTTATTTAATCTTTTTTCGATTAATGATTTTAAGGGAAGTCCATTTAGGCAAATAGTATTGGAATTTCGAAGCAATCCATTTTTTGCTGAGATTGATCCAGGTGTTCCAATACCAAGACTGTGATCAGCATTTTTAATATAATTCGTTGCTAATTCATAGATAAAGAATATTTGATTGAGAATGTGCGAAGGACCTTTATTTGCCTCAGTGTTTATTCGATCACGAAAAATTACTTCATGTTTTTTGTTTATAATCGCAACTTCAATCTTTGTTCCACCTAGATCGATACCTATATTATATTTGGGCATCATTCGTTCTATCCTGAAAAATTCATTAAACTATCATAATAAATTATTTCATATGATAAGGCATATTAAAAAAACCATAACTAAAAATAACAATAAAAAATGATAGTTAGGTTTGTGAAGATTCTGCTTTATGAGAAACAAAATTCCAGAAAGCTGTTCCCCAAACCACTTTAATTACCTTTCCAAAACTAATATTTATTATTTCTAGCCAAAAACCTATCAAACTTGACTAAATTCACACGCTAAAATACACTACTCTATACACATTAACCATTGATTAAAGTGTAACTAAAACAATAGGTTAGGGTAGTTATCCGGGGATAGAGCATCCCCCTCCTAAGGGGAGGGTCGCACGTTCGAATCGTGCCGAGGGCACCACTTCTTTTAAATCTCTAATGAAGGTTTTTGACTCTAGAATCGACTAATGAATCCGAAGTCAACGGTGAGGTTTTGGATGTCATCACTACTTTGTCCATACTTCGCATTCACTGATTTTAAATACTGAACTTTAGAAGTTTGCTTTACTCATAACAGTTCTTCTGATATTTAACAACACGTTAAATATTTCTTGTGAAACGATTAACTTCACTAACAGTACTTTAATTTAAAGGATTTAAATATGAAAAGAACTATTATTGTTTTTGCATTATCTCTATGTTTTGCAACGTCTGTTTTTGCTAAAGATATTGTTGATACAGCTGTTGCTAATGGCAATTTTAAAACACTAGTTACAGCTCTTACTGCAGCAGGTCTTGTTGACACACTTAAAGGACCAGGTCCTTTTACCGTTTTTGCACCTACGGATGAAGCATTTGCTAAAATTCCTGAAGCAGATTTAAAAGCACTTCTAAAAGACAAGGCACAATTAAGCGCAGTATTAACTTATCATGTGGTTGCTGGAAAGGTTATGGCAACAGATGTTAAAACCGGAAAAGTTAAAACAGTTCAAGGTTCCGAACTTAATATCTCCGTCAATACTACAAAAAAACCTTACAGTGAGAGCGTTGTTACTGTAAAAGTAGATAATTCAACTGTTATAATAACGGACATTGTTGCAGATAATGGTGTCATTCATGTAATAGATACAGTAGTCATACCTAAATAACTAATTAGTAATATTTAACATTGTAATAAAGATTTAATTAATTGTATTTTCAAGCTTATTATTTATTTATACCTTAAGTTTTAATCAGAAAGCCCAGCAATATTGCTGGGCTTTTTTTTAACACTCCCTTTCATCGTTCCTGATACTTCTTCTATCTATATACTCTCTAAAATGGTTAATAGGGGAACCAAAGACCTAAAAGATCACCTAGAAGTGTAATGTATAGTTAATTACTTAAACATAAGTGAGGTGGGGATATGAGATGGTTTGATTTATTAGCAACGATTGTCAAGAGCTTGCTAGTTATATTACTCAGTCCTATCAAGATTATCATAAGCCTTGCTCTTGCTTTAAGAAGATTCTTTTATAACAAAGAGAAGTAATATAAACAGGATGGTGATATGTCATTAGAGAATATATTTGGTACTGTTGTGTTGGTAGCAGTAGGTTTAGTCATACTGTTACATCCAGATAAATTTCGCTATTCATTTGAACATATACTTCAGTTCATCTCTAGATACTGGTGGATTTCCGTATTTGTACTTCTTGGTTATTTAACGATGGGAGAGTGGAAGCATCTCTTCATGTAGCGCCAGATATATATATATGTAATATTAATAGGGGGAAGTCGTGGCTAAGAAAAAAGAGACTAAAGCTTTTCAAAGATTGATGAATATATTAACGATTGCTGTTGGATTTATTACACTATTAATTTTGAGTGACCCACCAATAACCATAAGCAAATTACTTTCTATTGCTTTGGGATGGGGAATAATCCTTGCACCAAACTACATTATCTTTAAAACAGTTACTATCTGGCATAGTAATAAATCAGAAACAGACTAATTTTTTCTTAAATTTATGCCTCTGAAACCCTTGATATCAGTGGCTCTTAGAACGGCAAAATAGGTGTTTTTAGCTAGTTTGTAACTTTGTAAAAAAGCCTCTCTATCACCCTTTAATAGTAGGGGATTTGAAGGTGCTATTTTTGGCATTTCTCTAGTTTATTTTTGGGTAGGCTACCCTAGCTTGGAGGTTAAAGATGGCTGTATGAGAGCATTTTGAATAAAATTTTGGGCGAAAACCTATCAAACTTGACTAAATTCCTACGCTAAAATACACTTCTCTGTACACATTAACCATTGATTAAAATGTAACTAAAACAATAGGTTAGGGTAGTTATCAGGGGATAGAGCATCCCCCTCCTAAGGGGAATATC
>Ga0209634_1002800_pt1 | contig 12063 bp, 17 predicted proteins | sample LinPmetageLP40_FD_184043 | JGI IMG/M metagenome (GOLD analysis project Ga0209634, IMG submission 184043) | Marine viral communities from the Pacific Ocean - LP-40 (SPAdes) (version 2) | ecosystem: Environmental > Aquatic > Marine > Oceanic | place: Pacific Ocean | collected 2010-08-26 | reverse complement strand
CTTGCGGCGTCCCCTACTGCTTTATAATCGCTTTGTTGGTAGTTATAATATACCTAAGGGTAAATACTAGATTTACCCTAGAAACTATAGAAAGGAGAATTATATGAGTGATTGGAAAAAACTAACTGATACCATTGAGTATCAACAAGGATGGAGTCCTCGTGATACTATGGAAAATAAGACTTTACGAAAGTTTAGTAAAACCTGTGAGTATTTCGATATAAGCGATAAGATAGATGCAGCGATTGCTATCATAGACGGGTATTTATATTTAGTGATAGACTGGGAAAGAGGTGATACGCTAGAAGACCCTATTGAACATACTGAAAAAACCGTAGCATTTAGAATTACTGGAGGTGCGTGATGGATAACTTTATAAAGACGGGTTGTGATGGTGTAGAAATATCTACAGGCGATAGCCCACAGCGAGTTGAAGATATGTACGAACCAATGGATTATTTGAATGAACTTATTTATTCGAAAGACGTAGGTAGTTTTAAACAAGAAGTTGTCAATGCAGACGATATGGATTTAGGTCGAATTACCGAGCCATCTGAGGTTTATGTTCATGTTGAGACGAATGATTTGTATAACTATATACATTTTGAATATGAGGGAGGCACGGGGTTTACTTTAAATGGAGAGTCGAAGGGTTGTAACGCTGCTTTATAATCGGTTTGCTGTTAGTTATAATATATTAAGGGCTAATAAAGGATTAGCCCAAAACTATAGAAAGGAGAATTATATGAACGAAGAATGGAATGAGATAGACGGAGGCTTTGAACATAAAGCATTCGATTGTAATATCGGCAATTACCCGAATATGCCGAAAGAGTTATACGAAGGAATGACCGCGGTCAGTGCTCCGATAGCTTACCCGATAAGTGGCGATACTATGCAGTTTTATACATACGAAGACGCTACGCATTTTTATACTATTACCGAGTATAAGGGGAATGATACGGGTCATACAACGTACCACTGGGATTGTAAACGCGAGTGTTTACAATGGTTCGACCGTAGCGAAACGCTGACTAGTGCGACTTTACCATTTGTAGGAGGTGCGTAATGAACGATTATGAAGATTATACTTGCACCGATGCTGATGCCGAGAAACAGTTATTAGCTTACCTCGAATATGAAATAAAGAGAGAGTCTGTAGATAGAAATTGGAAAAGCTGGGCTAAGTTTAGAATAGAAACATTGAAAGCGGGAGGTTCGTAATGACTAAAGAATGGAAAGAGTTCGATTTATTTGGTAATATCGTAGAGTTTAAAGTAGGTAACAGTACTATTGACGGGAACGAAGAACTAGCTTTCGCTAGGGATTTTGCTACATGGATAGAGTATAAAGAAGGTGCTATAGAAGACTCAACATATATGTGGACTTCACAGTCATCAGACGGTAAGTATAAGTATATCGGATTCGATTGGGAAGACGATGAATCTTTAGAAGAAAGCGATAAAGCTATTACTTTTAGAATTGCTGATTTATAAGATAGTTCCCTAACCTATCTTTGCCCTCGCCTCGTGCGGGGGTTTTTTATGTCTATTAATCTATTGTATTGTTATCTGGTAAAATAAAAAAGTTTTTGTAAATAAATCTCACGATTGGCTAATATCACTAATATACTAATAGAATCACTCTACAAGTCTCTTGGTTATAGAATCTGATGAATCATCAAAACTAATAGAATTGCTATTAGTTATTAGAAACATAAGGTAAGATACCTAGAGGGCATGAGAAAACTATTAAAAAGATATATTATTATAATATGATTGTAATATCACTTGGTAAACACGAGGAACTAGAATGAAACAGTTAAGTTATACAATACTGACACCAACAGAAGACGGTAATGCTTATACAGATTCGGACGGTAAGATTTGGCAGCAACTCAACAGTAAACAAAAGAAGTTTTGTAAAGAATATCTCAAAGGACAAACAGCTACTGATTCCGCGATAAAGGCAGGGTATACAAAGGACAGGAAGGGTGCTAAGACACAGGGCAGTGTATTACTGAATCATAACCCAGTCGTTCGGAACTACCTCATCGACTTGGAAATCGCAGCTTCGGAGAAGGATGCAGTTTCTCTAGAGAATCATTTATCCACGCTTCATGATTTGCGTGAAGAAGCCAAGGACCAAGGTCAAATATCCGCAGCTATCACAGCCGAGGTCCATCGAGGCAAGGCTGGTGGACTCTACATTGATAGACGCGAGATACTAACGGCAAAGATTGATTTGATGTCCAAGGACGACTTGCTCGACCGACTCGAAACAATGATTAAGAAACGAGCGACGGAGTCAAACGTGATCGATGCTGACTTCTCTACCAAAGATTAGCTCTACTCTATCGCTCTACTCTATCGCTCTACTCTATCGCTCGGTCGCTCTGCTCTACCCGTCCCCGTTCCCTCTACTCTATCGCTCCGTCGTTCTCGTCCGTCTAAAATCTAAGATTTCAAATTTGGATCTGAATACTGAATAACCTAACTAACCTAACTAACCTAACTAACCTAACTACCTTATATAAGCTAACTAATATAATTAAACTAATTACCTATAAAGTATTGCAATATAGAATAATGAGCGTATGATAGTATATGTAGACAAGGGAATTAGGATACTTACTACTAAACTATAATAACCACCTAAGGAATAGAACTATGAAACAATCTAAAGAAATGATAGAGGTATTAGCTAAGTTAGATAAAGCTAAAGCCCCTAAAAGCGGGGGTGCTTCATGCTCAATTAGTGTAGACCTTAAAGTCTCACTAATAGAGGGTGTTGTTACTTCTAACTTACCTAAACAAGTTCAACTAATCACTAATTATATTAGTGCTTGTGGTGGTACTTGTACAGTACATGAACTTAATGAAATAGGTAAAGTTGCTACAGGGTTACAAGCATGGGCTAGGAATGATGGACAACCTTATGAGCAATCACCACAAAGAGTATTAGCTCACTACTTTAATAAGTGTACTGGTACTGTTGAATGGTCTGATAAAAAAGGTATTAAAGCTGTGATTACTGCCTAAGTTAAGCTAACTAGCTACCCTAGGGCTACTTCATGTAGCCCTTTTTTGTGCCTATAATAAACCCCTATACCCCCCTTTTTAAACGCCGCGGTCCTGCCCTCCGCCACACCTTAGTGTCGCGTCCTTGATTGCAACTACTTTACAAATTTAAAAATTTTGCGAAAAAAATTTTTTCGAATATACTTTCCAGATGGCAGGTATATTCGATTTACTTACAAACTCACGCATATTAGATGTTCAAAAACCTGAAGGTTCTTTTGCGGGTCCCTTAGTTCTGTCTGATCCCCCAGAACCCCCTAAAGACGATAGACTTAATGAACTGTTATCCGACTTAGGAGAGCAAGACCGATTTGACGTTATGGAAGAAATACGTAAATCAGATAGACAAACATACTCTCCTGAATATATTTATGATAAAAAGTATAAGAAAAGTCCATATAGCTTTTTTAACGATGGTTACGACGCTAACGTTGATGTAGATATTGACCCTAATGTTGTTTCCCAAGAGTTTGATGATTTTTTAAAGTTATTAGACGGTAAAACAAACATACAGGATGTTCTGAAATCAGAAACCCTTTCTCCATACGCACAAGATATGTTACCTGATATAGGAGCATATAGAGAACAACACCAAAACTTACCGAGTTCTTTTAAAGACTTTATTATGAATATACATACTAGAAAAACTTAATGGGTTTTAAACTTAGCTTAGTTCTCGGAGGTCTATTGGCGGCATCTTTGGCGGGTTCTTCGTATTTGTTTAAACAATTATCACAATCTAAAGCCAACCAAATAGTTCTTGAAAGTAAAATAACCGAACAAAATGATTCAATTAAACAATATCTAGCTAAACAAGAACAACTATCCGCGGACCTTGGTAAGTTGGAAACAGATAAACAAAACGCACTCCGTGAGGTCAATAAATTAAGACAAACATTTGCTAAGCATGATTTAGATAACCTTGCGTTAAACAAACCAGGATTAGTAGAAAAGATTGTTAATAAAGGTAGTAAAAAAGTAATGGATAACCTTGTAACAATAACAACAGTAAAAGAAGATGAAACAGCTACTAACTAGTATACTTTTGTTAATCGCGGTCACTGGTTGTTCGTTATTACCAACTAAACCCGTAGAAGTAAATACGATTTCGTTACCTGCACCTATGTACCACCCACCATTACCTATGGAAATACAAGCCGTTGGTGTTGAATGGAAAGTCCTTACTCCAGAAATTATGGCAGAATACCTACAACTCGTTGAAGAAGGTAAAGCTCCTGCGGTTGCATACTATGCATTAACTACGCCTCAATACGAAAACTTATCGATGAATATGGCTGAAGTAACTCGTTATACTAAAAATATATTATCGGTAGTTGAGTATTATAGAGAATACGATAACGACGATAAATAGTCCGCGGACCAAGGTCTCCATTCTTAGGTTTAACTACTTTACTTTATTTTCGCCTTATTCCTTTTCAAATCGTCAACGTATAGCTTATACTTCATAAATGGCTGAACCTACAGGAACAATAGAACCTATACCGTTTTCATCAACTCCGTTAATGGATAGGTTTTATGATTATACAAACCAACCATTAAATACAGAAGACCCTCTTCAAAACCTTGTATCAGGAGTAGCTGATTTTATTCCTGGACTATCTACAGCACTAGCTAAACGTAGAGGAGATAAATTAGGAGAAGCTTTATCTTATTTAGATTACATTCCTGGTGGAGGTATTCCTGCTGAAGCTGTTTCTTTTGCTGTAAAAAGAGCTAAGTTATTACAAAAATTAAAAAGAGAAAGAGAAATACAAGGTAAAACAACAGACCCTATTGAAACAGCAGCCTCTCAAAAAGAAGAAGTAAAACTTCTTAAACAAATAAAAAAGATGGATGCTGATAAAGCTAATGCTCTATTCTATCGCTCCGAACAAATAAAAAAGATGGATGCTGATAAAGCTAAATCTCCAGGAACAAGAATAACAGAAGCGTCGGATACAATGTCAAAAAATTTACAAGATATTGGTTTTCCATTAAAAACAAAACAAGGCGAACTTTTTGGTATACGTAATACAGGTAGAGGAAATAAAGAACTAGCAGACGCTACAAAGAAATCAGGACGAAAACCACCTCCAGGAGGAACATCTTCTACTAGTATTTCAGATGATATGAAAGGTATTGGAGCATTAGTTTCAGAAATAAACCTTAGTAAAAAATTAGGAGGTTTAAATTTAGAAAATAAAATAATGCCTAGTTTAACAAACCAAAACACTTTATATCACGGAAGCCGTATAAACGATATACCTTTTTATAAAGACAAAAATTTAACAATACCTACCCAAAGAGGAAAATCTACTGGGGGAATTTATACAGCATCAGAACTTTCAGACCCTAGACTTTTAGCTAATGCGGGTACTAAAGGAAGTGTGTATACGATTAACCCTAATTTTAAAAATGTTTTTGATATAGACGATATTGTAGACCCTAGAACTTTTAAAGGTATTCAACAAAATAAAGCAAAAGGAAATCCTGTAGGCGAAAGATTATTAGAGATGTTTAACAAAAATGAATCAATAGGTCCAACAAGTATTTATCGTCAAGGATATAGGGGAAAAAATAATGTATACGACCCAGAACTAAGTTCAGGAATTATGGCGATGCTTAAAGGACTTCCAGGAACAGGAAGGACACCTTCAGGATTTAGTAAAGATATGGCACTACCATTTTTAGATGAAGGTTATGACGCTATACGATTCCCTAAACGACCTATGAGAGGGGAAAGCGACACGGTTATTTCATTAGACCCTAAAAATTTAGAAATAGGTGAACAGATAAACCCCGAAGATATAAGTGAATTAATAAAACTTTTAAGTTTTTATAAATAAATGACATCAAACGCAGACAAGTTAAAGTCTTTAAAAAACATCGACCTTTCGCATTTAACTAAAGCGGAAGCTAAAGAATTTACTGTTCTTTTAGAAGAATTAGAAAAACGTGAATTCCAAGAAGAATCAACAAGCACCTTTATGCATTTCGTTAAATCGATATGGAAAGAATTTATTAATGGCGACCACCATGTAAAAATGGCAAAAGCATTTGATGATATAGCTAGTGGTAAATTAAAACGTTTAATTATTAACATGCCACCTAGACATACAAAGTCTGAGTTTGCATCTCATTTGTTCCCTGCGTATTTATTAGGTAAAAACCCTAAATTAAAAATTATAGAAGCAACCCACACGGCTGACCTTGCGGTTAACTTTGGACGTAAAGTTAGGGATTTAATTGACGGAGAAGAATATAGACAGTTGTTCCCTGAAACAGAACTAAAAGCGGATAGCCGTTCTGCTGGTAAATGGTTAACTAATAAAGGCGGTGAATATTACGCTGCGGGTATTGGTGGTGCATTAGCTGGAAGGGGTGCTGATTTATTTATTATTGACGACCCACATTCAGAACAAGACGCTATGTCTGATAAAGCGATGGACGAAGCTTACGAATGGTTTATGGCAGGTCCACGACAAAGGTTACAGCCTGGAGGTGCAATCGTTATAGTTATGACCCGTTGGAATAAAAAAGATTTAACAGGTAGACTAATTAAGAAAATGGCTCAAAACGAAGGGGCTGACCAATGGGAAGTTATCGAGTTCCCTGCTATATTACCAAGCGGTAAACCTCTTTGGGAAAATTATTGGAAATTACCTGAACTAGAAAGTATTAAAGCATCAGTAAGTCCAGGAAAATGGGCTGCTCAATATATGCAAAGACCAACAGGTGAGGGTATTTCGATTATACCTAAAGAATGGTTTACTATTTGGGAAGAAGAAAAACCACCTAAATGTGATTATTTAATACAATCATTTGATACAGCGTTTTTAAAATCAGAACGGGCTGACTTTACGGCTATTACAACTTGGGGAGTATTTTATCCTGAAGGAAAACTTAATGACGAAATATACCACGGTAACGAAGCACATATTATATTAATAGATTGTGTTAAAGAACGTTTCGATTTCCCTGAATTAAAAGAAGAAGCATTACGTTTATATGAATATTGGGCTCCTGACGTAGTTATTATTGAAGCTAAAGCTAGTGGTATACCATTAGTACAAGAATTACGTAGAGTAGGTATTCCTGTAAATACTTTTAGTCCAGGAAAAGGACAAGATAAAATCGCAAGATTAAATTCTGTATCCCCTATTTTTCAAGATGGTAGAGTTTGGGTTCCTGATAATCGTTTCGGTGAAGAACTTATGGAAGAAGTCAGTGATTTTCCATCAGGAGAGAATGATGATTTAGTTGATGCAACTACTTTAGCATTAGCTAGGTTTAGGGAAGGTGGGTTTTTACAATTAACAAGTGATTATTATGAAGAAGAAGAACCCTATCACGGACAAAGGGTTTATTATTAATCAAAATCATACTATGATGTAATACTATGGCTATAGAAAAACAACCATTAGCAGCTGTGCCTAATTCTCAAGAAGAGATTGAGCTAGAAATTATGCAACAGCCTGAAGAAGAAACTGAAATGTTTATACAACCTGACGGCTCTGTTATTCGCGGAAGTGATATGGGAGAAGAAACTCCATCTAAGTTTGGAGAAAATTTAGCCGAAGGATTAGATGAACGTGAATTAGCTACAATAGCAACTGAGTTAGTTGGTTCTTATGAAGATGATGTAGATTCACGGTCTGATTGGTTTTCTACGTATACCGAAGGATTAGATTTATTAGGAATAAACGCTGATTCTAGGTCTCAACCTTTTGTTGGGGCTTCAGGAGTACATCACCCGATTCTTGCAGAAGCTGTTACTCAGTTTCAAGCACAAGCTTATAAAGAAATGTTACCTGCAGGTGGACCTGTAGATACAGAAGTTTTAGGAATGACCGATAACGTTAAATTAGAAAAAGCAAATCGTGTTAAAAACTTCATGAATTATCAAATTACTTATAAAATGGAAGAATATGACCCAGAGATGGACCAACTTTTGTTTTATTTACCGTTAGCAGGTTCAGCATTTAAAAAAGTTTACTACGACCCAGCAGTAGGACGTGCAGTAGCACGTTTTGTTAAATCAGAAGACTTAGTTGTTCCTTATTACGCTGTTGATTTATTAACATCCCCTAGAATTACACATGTAATTCATATGACTGAAAACGAATTACGTAAATTACAAGTTTCAGGGTTCTATAGAGACACCGATATGTCGTCTCCTGGTTCTATCTCAGAGAATACCGAAGTCGATGATAAAATGGATGAGTTACAAGGACTAACTAGAACGGTAACTGATGAAGAATTCACCTTATTAGAAATGCATGTTGACCTAGATTTGGAAGGATATGAGGATGTAGACGAAAATGGGGAAGAAACAGGCTTAGCATTGCCCTATATTGTAACTATTTGTAAAGATAACAACGAAATTCTTGCAATTAGGCAAAATTACAAAGAAAATGACCCAATGCGTAAGAAAATCGAGTATTTTACTCATTATAAGTTTTTTCCTGGGCTAGGTTTTTACGGTTTCGGCTTAATTCACATGATGGGCGGCTTAACTAAGTCAGTTACAGCGATTTTGCGTCAATTAATAGATGCAGGCACACTTTCTAACCTTCCAGCAGGGTTTAAATCACGTGGACTGAATATTCAAAGGCATGATGACCCATTACAACCAGGAGAATGGAGAGATGTAGACGCTCCAGGAGGAAGATTACAAGATGCTTTCCTTCCTTTACCTTATAAAGAACCTAGTGGCACTTTAGCTACTTTATTAGGTGCTTTAGTTGATTCTGGTAAAAGATTTGCGGCTACAGTAGAAGCTCCAACAGGAGACGGTAATTCTGAAGCCCCTGTGGGTACAACTGTTGCGTTATTAGAAAAAGGACAAAGAGTTATGTCCGCAATCCATAAAAGATTACATTACGCACAAAGAACTGAGTTTAAAATACTAAAAAGAGTATTCGGTGAGTTTTTACCGAAAGAATACCCATATCAAGTACAAGGAGCTTCAGAAAACGTATTTAGAGACGATTTCGATAGTTCTGTAGATGTTATACCTGTAAGTGACCCAAATATCTTTAGTATGACTCAAAGAATTACTTTAGCCCAAACACAGCTACAAATGGCACAAGCAGCCCCTGAATTACATGATTTAAGAGAATCTTATAGAAAAATGTATATTGCGTTAAATATTAAAGATATAGACGCATTATTACCTCCTGAACAAGAAGTACCTGCACGTGACCCTATTAGTGACCAACAAGCGTCTATGACAGGCAATCCTATAAAAGCTTACGAGTTTCAAAACCATGAGGCGTATATAGCAAGTCATAGTGCTTTTTTACAAAACCCGATGATACAACAAAACCCCGTAGCTAGTCAGGGTATTAGTGCTAATATACAAGAACATCAATCAATGTTGTATAAACAACAAATAGAACAAGCAATGGGTCAACCATTACCTGCGATGGAAGATGGACAAATGCCTCCAGAAGTTATGAACCAAATAGCTATGATGGCGGCACAAGCAACACAACAAGTTACAGGTCAAGCACAAGCTATGGCACAAGCCCAAGCAGCAGCACAACAAAATCCGCAAATGGAAATGTTCCAGCAACAACTACAATTAGAAAAAGAACAGTTAATGCAAAAAGCAGAAGACGATATGCGTGACGCAGAAATTGTTATGAATAAAGCTCAACTAGATGCACAAATCAAACGTGAGAAAATAGAAGCTGATTTAAGAGTACAAGATACTAAAGCTGCTATAGAATTACAAGAACTAGAGCAAAAAGCAAAAGCTGATGCTGAAAAGAACTACACAGAACTGGTAAAAACAGTTCGAGAGAGTAGGAAACAAAACGGAGAAAAATAATGCGAGAGTATTACGATAAAATGAAGGGATACCCGTCTCCTTCTAAAAAAGCTAATAGGTCTGAGCCTAGTGAACCAGCGATGACTGATTCTACTAAGATTAAATCTGTTGAAGCAGGTGTTTGTTTAGATAAGCCAGAAGAGGCTAAAGTCAAAGCAGCATACGGGCAAACTAAAGGACTTCTTTGGTATAGGTCAATTAAATAAGTGGACTATATCATGGCTACGGAGCATTTGCTCCGTAAATATCGTGAGAGAAAAGAAGCTCTTACGCAAACGTTAGCTTCTGGAAGTATTGAGAATATTGAACAATACCAAAGGATAGTTGGCGAAATAACAGGTTTGAGAATCGCTGAACAGGAGATTCAAACCTTACATTCTAATATGGAGGATGCATATGACGATTAAAGTCGAAAAAACAACTGTTCCAGATAGAGTATTAAGAGATTTTGGAAGTGATACCCCAGCTCCAATGGTGGAGCCTACTATCACCCCAGAAAACTTAGACTCTCATGCGGATTCTTTACCTAGACCGACTGGGTATAGAATTCTAATATTACCTTTTACACAATCATCTGTAACTAAGGGCGGTATACATTTAGCTAAACAAACTGTTGACAAGGAAAGACTTGCAACTGTTGTTGGTTATGTTGTCGCTATGGGTTCAGATGCTTATAGTGACCCACACAAGTTCCCTGAGGGACCTTGGTGTAAAGAAGGTGATTGGGTAATCTTTGGCAGATATGCTGGAGCTCGTTTTCAAATAGAAGGTGGCGATATGCGTCTTTTAAATGATGACGAAATTTTAGCGTGTATAGATGACCCAGAAGCAATTTTATCATAACAATCTTGAGGAGGACTCATGCAAAATAACGAAGCAAAAGAACTAGAATTAGAACTAGAACTTCCAGAAGGGGAAGTAGACATACACGCAGCTGATGTTGACACATCACTGCCAGATACAATTCAACAAGAAGAAACTGTAGCTGAAACAAGCACAGGTAAAGAGTTGGATGAAATTAGTGATTCAGTACAAAAACGTATTGATAAACTAACTTATAAAATGAGAGAAGCAGAAAGACAGAGAGATGAAGCTGTTAACTATGCTCAAAGCGTTAATCATACAGCGACCAGTTTAAAAGAAAAGTTAAAGAATTCTGATACTTCCCTTTTCAAAGAGTATGATAATAGAGTACAATCAGAGATTGAAAGAGCAAAAGCTCTTTTAAGAGAGGCACAGGATGCAGGAGATGGTGAACAAGTTGCTAACGCAACAGAAAAACTTTCTAGAGCAAGTGCTGAAGCAGAGAATCTTAGAAGATTATCAGCTCAGCAACAAATTAGAGAGAAAAACCAACCTCAAGAAGTTCCTGTTGAGCCGTATCAGCCAACTTTACAACCTCAGGCTGCGGGTCCAGACCCAAAAGCAGAGAAATGGGCGGCTAGAAATGAATGGTTTGGAGATGACCAAGCAATGACGTTTGCAGCTTTCGGTATACATAAAGAACTAGTAGACAATGGGGTAGACCCAACGTCTGATGATTACTATACAAAAGTGGATGCAAAAATGCAAGAGAATTTCCCACACAAGTTTTCGCAAGAGCAATCTGCCCCCGTGCAACAGGTTGCTGCCTCTAGCAGAGGTGCTAGTGGTAGAAAAGGTTCACGCAAAGTAAAACTGACACCTAGTCAAGTAGCGATAGCTAAAAGACTAAATGTGCCGCTAGAAGAATATGCTAAGCATATCGAAGGAGTATAATATGACAGAAGATATTAAAACTGACCGTAACTCACGGTCTGCAGAGACACGAGACTCTCAAACTCGCAGAACGCCTTGGGCACCCCCATCTATGTTAGATGCACCCACCCCACCTCCTGGATACCAATTCAGGTGGATAAGAGAAGCTACAAGAGGAATTGATGATAAATCTAATATGTCAAAACGTATTAGAGAAGGATATGAACCTGTGAGAGCAGAAGATTTTCCTGAATTTGAAGCCCCTACTATTGATAGTGGTAGTAACTCTGGAGTCATTGGTGTTGGAGGATTAATTCTCGCTAAAGTTCCTACCGAAACTGCTGAAGAACGTAATGCTTACTTTAGAGGTCAAGCAGAATCAGCAATGCAAGGTGTGGACCAAAACTACAT
>Ga0209634_1002799_pt1 | contig 12072 bp, 16 predicted proteins | sample LinPmetageLP40_FD_184043 | JGI IMG/M metagenome (GOLD analysis project Ga0209634, IMG submission 184043) | Marine viral communities from the Pacific Ocean - LP-40 (SPAdes) (version 2) | ecosystem: Environmental > Aquatic > Marine > Oceanic | place: Pacific Ocean | collected 2010-08-26 | reverse complement strand
CTTGTAGTTCTGATTCACTAGCTGTTTCATACATAATTTTTTCCATAGCTTTTGTAGTTGCTTCTATTCTTCCTATCCATGTTGTGATTTGTGTTATCTCTCGAAACAACTCTTCTCTAGCTTCTGTGTAGTTTTTACTATTATCACCTACATCTTTTTTTAACATCATGATTTGTTGTTCATTGTCGTCAATGATATTAGTAAGTTTTGATGCGTAATTGATACCTGAATAAATAGCTACTAATATAGATATAATAACTGGTATACCTGCTATGTATTTAAAATTCATTTTTTAACACTTCCATCTTTTTCTAGCTTGTCTAAGCCTAGACTTTGGGTCAGCTGCTGCTTTGGGAAATTTTTTCATTTGCCCAGCGCTTCTAGCACAATAAGATTTACGTCTTTTGGCAGATTTAGATCCAGGTTTAACTTTACCTGTGACAGCTGTCTTTAATTTTGATCCTGGATTTTCACTTCTATATCTTTTGACTCCAGCCGAAGTCATTCCCGCCCCACTTTTAGTGGGGCGAAAATATTTTTTAGTCTTTGGAGGCTGTTTGTCTGCCATTATGCAAATATACAGGTCAATGAAGTTACATTAGTTAATGTAGCATGTATTCTATCTTCAAATCTCATGCCTGTGTCACCAATATAAGTTTCAAGAACTGCCGTTGCTGATGCGGGAGTATCTAAATCTAATCTAGTTGTTCCTCCACTACCATCTTTTAAAACGATACTACCAGCACTTGCACCACAGATAGCGTGAATAGCTATCAGTCTTGCGGGACCTGTTCCTACGTTTCCTGTAGCAGTTACTTTAGCCGATCTATAGTTAATCATAACTTACTCCTTATGTTAATTTAGGTAAGCCTTCACCTGGTTGACCTTGGTCCACTACATAATAATAAAGAATACCTGTAATAGTACCGCCTGTTGCAGCAGAAGCACCTTGACCACCAACGATTTTAATTTTTTCAGTTGAAGGTGTATTTAAATCACCGAGAACTACACCAGCACCAGTGTCACCGCCCCAAATAGTTGAAACGCCTGCTGCATCTGCATCGGCCTCATTAAGTAATCCGTCAATGTCTAAAAAGTTGGTACCACCATCTAAATCAGTGAATCCCATATCGATAGTAGGATTTGTTCCACCTGTTGCGTCGGGATTTAATGCTATACCTGTAACTACGCAGTTATTTGGAAGAACTACTTTTCTTGTGTCTGTTGCTGATACCTGAACGTCAGTTCCTGCTGCTGCTGTTGGCACAAAATAAAATTGAGCCGCCATTACCATGGAACCAGCGTAAGTCTGTCTTTTATTGTCTCCACCGTTAGATCTTACGATCCCAGTGAATGTTGTTCTATTTGCCATGTCTTACTCCTTTGTAAGTCCTCCGAAGAGGTCATGTTGTTAATGAAATTGTATTCTAGAATAAAAAAAGGGGCCAGTAAAGGCCCCTCTAAGATTATCTTATTTGTTAATGTTTATTATGAACCTGAAGTACCAAAAATACCTCTAGGGTCTGAGAAACCAAATGAATATCTCTCTCTAGCTTTGTACCTTGCGTTACCAGTGTCAAAATCACCTTCCATGTTTGTAGACATAGGTGATCTAACAAAATGCTTAAGACCATTAGGTGCATCAGTTTTAATGAAGAATGCGTTAATGTCGGTTAAGAAGTGATTTACCACATAACCTTCAGGAATCATTCCCATGTTTTTAAGTGCATTAATGTCATTGTCAGCAGTTCCAGGTCTATTAGCAGATGCCATTAATCTGTCAGCAGTAAACTGTAATTCTTTTGGAATTATCAATTTTCTACCTTGAGTAGCTATCTTTAACGCACGCTCGTCCACAAATGCAGCAATATCAATTAATGATTGCTCAAGTGATGTTTCATTAAGATCAGCATCAGTTGCTAATCTATTTGTGAAAGTACCACCAACTGCAAGTGGGTGAGCTGTGTTTATAAGTGAAACACCGTCACCACCTGGATTAGTACCAGCGGCACCACCAGCAGCGAAAGCTGTGTTTAAAACATCAGCAGCTTTTACTTGCTTTGTGTTTGCCATTGATCTTGCAAGAGCTCTTGTATAACGAGAAGAAAGCTGATCATAAAGATTATCTTCGATTGCTTCCTCTGTTATTGCAAAGCCTAATGCAATTGTTTCGTGTGTGTAACGAGAAGTATAAGCTTCAGCTGCTGTATCATATGAGATACCTGCGCCTTCGGTTTTTACTGGAGCGGATCCAAAACCTGATAGCATGACTTCTTCTTCGAACGCTCTGTCAGATGACTCTTGATCGAAGATTTCCTTATGCTCTTGCTCGTACCTTGCGTACTCTAGTCCAAACAGTGCGTTTAAACCTGGTTCTAACTCGCTAACGAGTTGACTTCTAGATATAGCCATAGTTTATACCCCTGCCTTTCCACCAGTGTAATAGTGAAGGTTTGGTTTTACAATCAGATTAGCGTTAGCGGACGCTGGATCATTGTTATCAGGATCTTTTGAGAGACCTACGATAATCCATGTCTTAGCGGCATCTGATGAAAAACTGTCTACTTCAGCTCTTGATATACCTGATTTGGTGCTGCCTGCGGTGTAGTCTGTTTCAGCATTTTCACCGACATTTGCAGCAGTTATTGTTCCACTTGCTTGTACTAGAAACAACTGGTTGGGATCGTCTATAATGTTTGCAACGATATCGCTTGCTGCAATTCCACCTGGATAGTGATTACTAAAAGTTGGTTTTTGTGTGGTCGGGTCTGTATAGAAACAACCATTAAAAATACCAAGAATAGTATCACCAGCGGAAGAGGCAATGTCGATGTTGCCGTTTGCAACCATTAAGACAGGATCGCCTTGAAAGATAGCGGAAGCTTCAGCGGAGGCAATTGTATATTGAGTTTGCCCCTGATTCGATACTCCACCACCTACTTTTTGAACGGGTCTAAACCCGAAAGGTGCGTCTGTGTTTGACATGTTATTACTCCTTTGTAATACGTGTTGTTAGTATTGGTTGTCCACAAGAAGGCCGACTTACGACTTGTTTCCTTTACCAAAAGTTATGTTGGTTCGCCTTTGGGGTTTACTGATCGGCATCCGAGGATCCTCGATTTTCAATAGGTCGCTGTCCATAGCCTCTTTTTGGCTATCGGATAAACCTTTATAATAAGCGTTACGTTGTTCAATCAACTCTATTGGCATTCGAGCTAACAGTAACCCACCTACCCCTATCACACCAGCGTGTTTACCATCTTCGATAGTTGGAAGTTCCCAATCAGGATACTCATCGGCTCGGACTAATTCCCAACCTTCTCGTATTTTTCCTGAGATGTTTTTATAATCATCAAATCCTCTGACTGAGTCCCTAATCCATCGATGTTTGTAACCATCTGGAGCTGGGGGTGCGTCTAATGAAGAAGGTCTAGTCCAACTTCTTTTACGAGCTGTCTTTTCTCTTGTCTCATTAGATCTTTGCGTTTTATCTACCATATGTTCTCCAATCTATACATATTTTGCGTATTCTTCAAGTGGTACACCTAATTTTTTTGCAATTGCTACTTGACTAGGAGTTAATTTTACTTTTCTAGAACCGCTTGTTTTTTGTGAACGAGAAGCTGAAGCCACCACTTGCGGGGCTTTTTCTCTAACTTCTTTTGTCTCTTGATTAAATTTATGAGGAAATTGATCTTTCATATAGACGTTTATTTCTTCATAATATTCATCACTTTTAGGGTTTAAGCCTTCTTTCAAAAGCTTTTTGTGATGAGCTAAAGCAGTAAAAGTCATGGCTTCATCTTTTCCAAACCATTTATTTTCTTCGGCCCATTCTTCTGCTCTAGGATCAGGTTGTCTTTGAACAGTTTGTTGTTGAGACGTTTCAGTCATCAAACCTTCTTGTTGCTTTTCTAATGCTTCTCTTTGTTGTTTAGAAGCTAAAGCTCTTTCTTCTTCTATAGAGAGTCTTGTTAAAGCTCTTTGAGCATCTACTTCAGCATTTACATCATTAGCAAATCTTGCGTCTGTTAGTGCTTTTTTAGTCTGCTCTATTTGAGATGCAACTCTACTTTCGTACTCTGAGATATAGTTCTCGTCAAGAGACTTCATTTTGTTCTCTAGATCTTCAGCTTTCTTTTTAGCTGTTTCAGCAAATCTCAATGCTTCTGTTTCTCTTTGTTCGGTTTTTTCTACTCTATCCAAAAGTTTTTTAATTCTTCTTTGGACATTTTTGGAATACTTATCTAAACCGTCATCTTTATTTTCTTCTTCTACTTCAACTACAGGTTTTTCTTCTGAAGTATTTTCTTCAGTAACTACTTCTACTTTTTCTTCTTTTCCTTGAAGTTCTACCTCTTGACCTTCTCCGCTAATGTCAAGTTCTACCATTTTTTCTTCAGCCATTTTTCTTCCTCCTTAATAAAGGGTTAATACGTCTTTTGGGTCATTTAATTTAGCTAACACTTCGTCATCATTAAGAATACGAATTTCTCCGCCTTCAATCTTAACTCTTGATCCAGCGTATCTAGCAAAAACTATCCAATCTCCTTTTGCACACCAAGGACCGTTTGGAAACTTATTTTTATCTCCGTAAGCGTCATCTCCCATGCTTAAAATTAAACCGACATTTGTAGTCAGTTGTTGTTCTTCGACAGCCTTGTCTGTTAAGACTATGCCACCTTTAGTTTTTTCTATACCTCTATAAGGTAGAACTACTATTCTCCATCCTGTTGCTTTAGGAACTCTTTCTAAGGCAGGGCCTTTATTCTCTTCTGCTTTTTCTTTCTCTTTGGTCTTCATTCCTCTTGGTAAAATTAATTTACTCATCATTCACTACCTTCTTATATAAATCTTGATAATCTAACATGAACCTTTCTAGTGCATGCAGTTGACCAAGTTGATATCTGTATTCATCGAAAGATTTGATATTCTGAGTTACAAGAGATTCCTTTTGTTCTTCAATCTTTCTTTGAATAAGTTGTTTTACTTTATAATCGAAATGCTCCATTACTTGTCAGAATTTGTTTTTTTTACCTTATCGAAGGATCTGATTCCCGCCATGCCCAGCAAAGCTGTCACAAGAGGAAATAGGGTTGCCATGTCAAGTTCAGGTAAAGGAGAATGTTCAATACTAAAAGCAGCTAACACAAACATGATAAACTGTTTTAAAACGTACTCCCACAATATCGCTAACGCACAACTCATCCCGATGAGGGGGCGCCACGACCGCTGCATAATACCACCAATACCTGTAGCAGTGGATTTAGAATCAGCTAAATTAATTTGAGTTTGTGCTTGACTAAGACTTGCTTCAATTTCTTTAAGCTTAATCTTAGCATTATTTTTTTCTTCTTCACTTGTGTGAACAGAGTCTATTATAGAACCTACAGATTTAACTAGGTCTCCGCCTAATAATTTACTAAGAACCAATTAACACCCCTAATATTAAGAAAGCGATAGCTATTGCAACATCTCTTTTCTTTATATTAGAAGTAAAGTTTTGAACTTTTGATAGTATTTCCATTTAAAATACTCCTTCGAATTTAAGACCTTTAGATGCTATTCCATAACCGCGTTTACGCTTTTTATCCTCAGGCACTGGACCAACTTTCATGATCTTGCCTGGTGGAAGAGCTTCACCCTGAAAAACAGGGGCCCCTTTTGAGGGTTTTGTTTTTTTTAATTGTTTAGTCATTAGTGCAAAGTTATACTTTTTTCATCGCTTTTCAACCTAGTAATTTGATTTTTAATATAGGCATCTGCGAGGTATTCTCCATAACCATCTACCATTACTTCTCTGCTTATGGTTAACATAACTTGAGCTAATTCCATTAAATCATATCCTTTATCTGCTTGTTCTTGTATATACTCTCTAGTTTGATCTATGATTTTTTGTAATCTTACTTCTGTTTTTTTATCTATATCCATGTATATATAGTAAAACTTCTGCAAAATATTTTCACCCTTTATTTTGAGAATTTTTATTTATCATGTCATTTTTTTTATTAACATTTTGAGTAGTCATTTTATCGTACTGAACTTCAGCTCTTTTATCTGCAATGTCGTAAGTAGCTTGTATTCTTGCTTGATCAACAGCTGTTCTTTGTTTCAATCTTTCAGCGTCTAATTGTATTCTTGCTTGATCTCTTTGGACATCACTTTGATCTTTTTGTGCGTCTTGCTGTAGTTCCTGTTGTTTTAATTGTATTGCTGGATCAGGCTGTCCTCCTCCTGATAGTTCTTGGGACATTTGTTTTAACTCAGTCATGGACTGTGCCTGTAATTTTGCGATAGCAGCATCCATTTGTTCTTCAGGAAGTTGTCCTTCAGAAATTAAAAATGTTACTTGCTCTTTTGCTTTTAAAGAAACATGTTCTAAAATATGTTTTTGTAATTTCATGGCCATAGGAGGATTACCTAAAATCATTTGATTGGTTCCAAATAATAAATGATTTTGAATATGTGCGTCATGATCTTGTCCTTCATAAACTTCCATTAAATTACCATCAAGTAAATCTGCACTTTCAGTTGCTGGATCTTTAGGTCCTACGGGACTATCTTTTCGTAAAATTTCATCCACATCTTTAATACCTAAAGACTCATACATTCTACGATAAGCTTCTTTCATGTTATGTAAGTCAGGAGCACTTTGAGCTAATTGTAGTTCAGTCTGAGCTAATGTAACTCTTTGAGCTGTAGAAAAAATATTTGGATCAGAAACAGGTAAGACGTCTAGAGAATCGTCAAAGTCTTCAGCTTTAATTGTACGATCAGCGCCTTGAACAGAATAAGGATATGACTCAGGTAAGTATTCCGCAAAAACTTTATAAAGTAATTTAAATTCTTTTTTCTGAGAATAATAAGAACGCTTGTGAATAGCTGACATAATTTTAGAGCCACGTTCTAGTAAAGCAATCGTAGTTCCTACTGCAGCATTTTGATTACCTTCTCCTACTTGCATATCCGCAATAGAAGCAAATCTTTGTCCAGCCTGAACTATAAAACCTAATAAGCTATAAAGAGTTTGAGAAGGTTCTTTATATGGAAGAGGTATTAAAGCATTTCTTAAATCACCATTAGGAGCATCTATATCTCTGAACTCACCTGGTTGTAAAGGTTCTGCATCATCTCTAATTTTAATTCCACGAGTTTTAAAACCTGCAGGTAAATTGGATAATGTTCCTGCATCAATGAGTTGTCTAAGAATATCCGTAGCAGTTCTTGATAAACCACCGATCATATGAATTAAACCAAAACCGTAAAACCCAAGACCAGGTAAAAATTTATAATGAACAAAATATTGTTTTCTTATTTTTTTAGGATCATCTTTTTCATAGTTTCTTCTGATACCTACTATTTTTGTAGATCCTTCTTCTATAGTTACAATGTAAGGAATTTTAATTCCTGTCATTTCTCCTTCATCATCTTTGTCTTCAAAGTCGATTAAATCAACTGAAGTATGAAACTCATAAAGCTTTACAACTTTATCTGCATAACTAGGTCTAGTGCCATCCATATCATCATATTTTCTTTTGACTTCATTCGCTTCATATTCAGATGGCAGAATGTCTATATCTTTGTAAAAACCTGAAACTTGTTTTTTTCTAAAATCATTATAGCTCATGTTAATGACATGACAGATTCTTTCGCAACTAGTTAAATCAGTTGCCATGTAATTTACAACAAGGTCTTCAGGAGGAATAAACTTTGATACAGGTCTTTCCAGTAATTCATCATAATAAACTTTTTTAAACGTAGATCCTGCTAGTGGTAAATAAAATAACATTTGATCATACTCAGTAGTAAAATCCTCCATCTTATTCATTAATTGAAAATTCATAAACTCTTGTACACGTCCTGCTCTAGCATATTTCTCAGGAGTTTCATCTCCCATGATAATAGTTCTTACTGGGCCGCCTGAGGGTAACAATTCTTTAAAAGCTGTTGCTTGAAACTGCGTGGCACTTTCCGCAAGTAAAGGATGTGTAGCTCCACTTGCCCCTCTAAAAGGATTCGTTCTGTCATCGTACTTAAGTCCTAATAAACTTAAACCATTGATGTAAGCATCTTCCCATTCTCTACGAGATGTTTTATCGCTTTCAAAGTCTGACATTAATTCATCAGAGACTGATTCTAAATCTCTATCCTCAATAACTTCTGCTAAGTTAGAATAAAATTCAATTTCAGGAAGAGCTTCTCTTGGATCAAAATCAAGCGTAGCTCCGCCATCTTCATCCATTTCAATTTCTATTCCTTCAGGAACAGGTACTTGTGCGCCATCTACAATTACTTCTGTATCAGACTTTAATACTTCAATCTCAGGTTGTCCTGATTGATATAATCCTTTGTCTATATTATCTGCCATTGTTTATAGGTCTCGTTAAGTAATTTATATCAACTAATCCACCTTTTACAAGGGAAGGTATTTTAGGTAAAGGCATTACGTATCCGCCTCTTCTCTTCAATTGAATATTAGCTCTCTTTAAAAGATTTATGACTTTTGTTGAGTTGAGGATTTTTTCATATCCTTCGTCTCTGTTTGTTGCGATTTGTTTGATAAGGGAAATGATATTGTCGAACGATTTACTGGAATTCCCCTCTTCTCCCATTCCTTCGGTGATACTTTTTTTAAAGGCATTTTCTAGCTCCTCATATAATTCTTCTCCAATATAGTCTCCAAACCACTTCGAGTCAACAACTTCGACTACCGTGTCTTCTCCAAAAACATCTAAAATAGCTTTTCCAACTTTTTCTGTATCAGGTTTTCCGTCAAAAGAAATTGTATCTAATACAAATCCACCTGGAACTGGGAATACATTGAAATCATATCCTGATAGATCAAGTACTTTTTTTAACTCATTAGGGGAGTAACCTGTTTCAGGTACATAGAAAGAACTTGTAAGATTTTTTCCTTCTTCTATTTCTTCACCTGGTTCAATAGTGGTAAAATTACTGGAAGCTGTAGCAGCTTGATTTAAATATTTTCCTAAAATAGCCAAAGAAAATCTTCTTTGGTCATCAGTCAATGGAATAATTTCTCCTTTTTTATTCGTATAAATAGATGGAATAATTACATTATCACCCACTTGACCTTCAAATGTTCCAAATCCTTTTTGCATTCTACTTACAGAAACATTAGATCCTGTTACAACAGAAAATAATTCTTCTATAATAGAAGGTTTTTTTCCTTTTTTAGTTATTAATTCACCATTAGCGGATTTATTAATTTTACCTATTTGATCCATTAAAACTGAGTCGTCAGAAAAGTTATCAATCAACTGTTTTATTTTCATTCCAGCTTGCGTTAAAAAACTTCCTGACTCAACAGTCATCTTTATTGAATCTTCATAAGGCTTAACTGTTTTTTGTATACTTGGTACAAAATCAGCAGAAGTAATTTCTTCTAAATTTAATTTATCATCTTTAAACTCATAACCGAGTTCTCTCATTTGATCAATAACCTCAGGGCCTACTTCAGCATAATTTGTTGATCGCCCTCCACGATTCTCGGTCCACAAAATAGATTGCAGTTGATAAGGTTGTAATAGTTCCTGGCCATCAGATGAAGTTTCATTTACTTCGTTTGCTAAGTTATTAAGAGACATTGTCATTAAAGAATACAAATCAGGATTACCTGCTAAAGCTGATTGATCAATTCCAAATATAGCAGCCATTTGTAGATCGTTAACTGTGTTAGGTGGCCTGTCAGTTGTACCCATAAAGTAACCAAAACTATCCGTAAAGTTTCTAAACTTAGGAGAATTAATCTGAGCATCAGGTTCTTTTAAAAACTTATCTAAAGAGGCTGTTTGTCTGAAACCCATACGAATAGGACGGCCAGCCTTATAATCCGAAAAGACTCCTAAAGCTATTTTAAAATTTTCTTTTGGTGTAACACCACCTGAAGTAATAGATAGAATATCTAAAAATTTAGCCTTATCTTTTTTAGGAAGGTCCCCTAAAAAATCATTAAAGTACTCTGAGCTTCTTTCATACCAATATCGAGCTGCTTCATCTCTCTTTAAAGAATTATTTAAAGTATTTATATTAGGCATTTTAAAACCGACTTTTTCAACTAAAGCTTTTACATTGGTTCCAGTTTTTTGTTCAAACTCTAATAAAGTATTATTTTTAATTTCTTCTAACTTGTCGTCACTAAAAGTATAGCTAATTGGAGTAGCATCTTTATTAGTGTAGTCAACTTTTCTAACATCATCATTACCAAAAATTTTTATAGGGTTAACTGTTTCTACATATTCAAAAGGTCTAGCCATTTTCATTTTAGGAGAATATTCTTTAGGGTCCACGACTACAGGGGAATCATCATCTCTCATTTGATCAACAGCTCTTTTTATTTGAAGAACATCTTGTAAATCTGTAAAGGGGTCTTTAGGTGGCTCGGGGGTTGGATTTTTTTGATCTTTTTCTGAGTTTTCTGAAGTGATTAAATCTTTATCTTCTTCTAATTTAGTAATAAAATTGTCTCTAAGAAAGCTTGAAGGACTCAGATATTTTAAAGCGTCCATAGGATCTATATTTTGTAAATTTAAATTATTAAAACCAGGGGGGCCCTGATTAGTATTAGCAGCAACTGTTCCTAAACCTAGTAATGAAGCTATTCCTAAAGGTATTGCTACTGCTGGTCCCATTAATCTCCCTTCGCGGTTCGCGTATCGTTAGTCAGGGACATCCTGTCTTCCTCTACAATTAAACCTCTTTCATGAGTTATACCTTGTTCATCGTATTTTTCCAGTATTTCTACTAACTCTGCTGTACTCATTTGTTCCATAGCATCTTCAGCTTTATTTTTTAATTCATAAAATCCTGCTACTCTTCCTCTTGCGACTTCCGCGTTGATGGCTGCTGAGTAGTGATTATTTTCTCGCGCTTCGTCTCGCATTTCTTTAAGAGCTGTTAAATGAGAAGCCATTGATACTCCTGATGTTTCATAGAGGTCTTGTTTCATCTCAGTAATAGCTTCCACTATAAATGGATTTATTTTAGGATTTAATAATTCATGAGCTGTTTGACGGGCCCTTGTTTCCGAGTACCCCGCTTTGCGGGCCGCCTCGCTTGCTGACATTTTCCCAGTTAAAGTACCTTGTACATAATTTGTAACAAACAACATTTGCTTAGGCGTTAGCTTTTGTTTGAGTCTTCTGTCCTCAGGATTAATTTTTTTAATAGTACTCATATTTTTTTTGACTCCTTGGTATACTTGATGAATCATCTTGATCATCAGTTAATTGAACCAAGTTTCCTTGGCGGTATCTTAGCAAAGCTAAGGTTGTTGCGTCAACTAAATCATCGTGCTCTCCGAAAGGGAAAGAAGCACATTCTTCCATTAGTTCAATAGCAAATTCATTATCGGTCCGCCAAACTTGGCCCGACTCAAATATAGGGGCGACTGTATTAACACGGACATGTTTGTCCTGACCGCGGTTCGGGGAGAAAGCAGTAGCATAAACTCCGAAACGTCTAAGCTCATGTATCAAGGGTGTTCCTGATGCTTTTGCTTCAATCAATACTAGTTCAGGGTCCCAATACTTAATATTTTCCATAGCAACTTTTTTTAATTCAGGAAAGTCCCATCTTCCTTTTTCGACATCGAGTAAACAAATGTGAGTTTCATCTCCCTCATTAGGATAAAAAATTCCCCAGGTAGTTATAGCTGAATAGTCGGCAGACTCCTTTTTCGAGAAGGCCGTATCATAGCTTTGAATAATAAAACTACATTGAGGGGGAGAAGGTTTATCCCACACGTTCCACCATTCACGTTTAATGATACTCGTTCCGTCGTACGTGGGATTTTGTTGCCACTGTGCGTTCCACTTGGATGGAACAATAGAAGCTTTCACTGCATCGAGTTCTTTTAACTTCCAGTATTGAGGCCAAATAGGTTTTCTCTTCTCTTCGTCATCATCATCTAAGATAGCAGGAAACTCTACTAGATCCCATTTGTCTGCCTTAAGCTCTCCCATCTTTTTTACGAGCTGGCCTGTTAAATCTTTTTGAGACCATCGAGTCATAACGACAGCAATTGAACCTCCAGGTTGAAGTCTTTGTCTA
>Ga0209634_1002798_pt1 | contig 12073 bp, 13 predicted proteins | sample LinPmetageLP40_FD_184043 | JGI IMG/M metagenome (GOLD analysis project Ga0209634, IMG submission 184043) | Marine viral communities from the Pacific Ocean - LP-40 (SPAdes) (version 2) | ecosystem: Environmental > Aquatic > Marine > Oceanic | place: Pacific Ocean | collected 2010-08-26 | reverse complement strand
TGGGTCATCGTCATCATCTCGATCCACGCCAGTTAGCAGGGTGATCTCTTGAAGGAAATGACCGAGGTCTTTATTTTCAACCTCCGGATTATCTACGTATTCTTTGATGGCATTGAGCAGTTCCTGGGCATTTTCATAGCGACTTAGCCCCTCTATGGTTTTATCTTCATAAAGTTCTTTGATGAGCCCACTGCCACTGGCGATACCTTTTGCGGATTCGTACGCATCCTTATTTTCGATGTCAATTTTGAATCGCTTGATCATCGCTACAAAATCGATGATGGCATTGGCAGCTCTACCAGGTAAGTATGATGAGATATTATTCAATACCTCCCAGGTAGTGATATTATTCTCATTGGCTGCCACGATTATTTTGTCAACACTACTGGCACCGATACCTCTTTTGGGTAAATTGATAATCCGTCTAAAAGAAATTTCATCTTGGTGATTGACCGAGAATCTCAAGTACGCCAATAAGTCTTTGATCTCTTTGCGTTGATAAAACGAAAGACCTCCAATGATTTTGTATTTGATATTAGATCTTCTCAGCGCCTCCTCCAGCGCCCTGGATTGACTGTTTGTGCGATACAGTATGGCAAAGTCTGAGTTGCGGAGTTGATTATGCATCTTCTCTTCGAATATGGAAGATGCGACCAGTTTACCTTCCTCATTGTCAGAACTTGCTTTGATGATATCAATCAATCCACCTTCTTCATTGTCTGTCCAAACATCCTTACGTAGTTGGGCTTTGTTATTACCAATGACTGAATTGGCGGCATTGACGATGGTCTTTGTTGATCGATAGTTTTGTTCGAGCTTGATTACTTTTAGGTCTGAGTAGTCCTTTTCAAAGTTCAATATATTCGTAATATCAGCACCCCGAAAAGCATAAATACTCTGTGCATCATCCCCCACTACACATATGTTTTGTCTTACTGATGCGAGCTTCTTTGTGATCAGATATTGTGAAATATTTGTATCTTGAAACTCATCTACCATGACATAGTGGAATCGATGTTGGTATTTGTTCAATACATCCAAATGATCTTTGAATAGCACATTGGTATTGAACAATAAATCATCGAAGTCCATAGAACCTGCCTTGAAGCATCGGTCCGCATAGATTTTGTAGATTTCCCCCAACTTGGGCTTCATATTGCTTTCGTCATCTGATTTATAGACGGGATTGCTGTTATACTCTCGCCAGGAGATCAACCTGTTTTTTGCGCCAGATATTCTATTGAAAACTACGTTGGGCTTATAGATCTTATCATCTAGCTGCAATTCTTTGACAATAGTCTTGATCAGCGACTTGGAGTCATCAGCATCCAGGATAGTAAAGTTGCTCGGATAACCCAGCTTGTCCGCTTCAGATCTTAGAATCCGTGCAAATACTGAGTGAAAAGTCCCCATCCAAAGACTACGTGCATCAGCACCCACTACACTCTCCACGCGATCGCGCATTTCCTTTGCCGCTTTATTGGTAAAGGTCAGTGATAGGATATTGTACGGCTGCACACCTTTTTCCATCAAGTGGGCGATGCGATACGTCAATACCCGTGTCTTTCCAGAACCTGCACCCGCAATAATCATGGTGGGTCCCTCTGTATTGGTAACGCCTTCTCTCTGTGGGGGATTGAGCTGATCTAAGTAGTCCATAAAGTGATTTTCTAAAAGTCCACAAGTTACGAGAAGGGACTGACTTTAGGAACAGAGTAAGGAAAGAAAGTAGATAATTACTGTCATCCGAGTAAATTTTAAAAGGAACAAAAAAATTCGATTATTATCAAATTTCAAGCTTTTTACTTCACAATGAAAAACACCCCTCTGTGTATCCCCTTGAGGGGATTATAGGGGTGTTGTTCTCACAGAAACACATAATAGTACGTTTTTTACTCGGACGACAGTAGTAGATAATTATGACTCTGCCCGAAAACTATAGAGACTAGCCTTTTCGTAGAACTCTTGAAGGGTGATGGGCTTGACCAAATGCTCGTTCATACCGGAATCTAGTATTTCATCGCGATGTTCGTCAGATGGGAAGTTGGTCAATGCAAAAATAGGAACTTCCTTGAAGTACGAATCTTCCAAATCACGAATCCATCGTGTCGTATCTAGCCCGTCCTGTACAGGCATATATACATCCATTAGTACCAGGTCATAACACTTTTTATTGAGTTCCTCGATGGCCTCATTGCCATTACTCACGATCGTCATTGTGATGGGTGCTTTTGACAAAGTCGCACGATTGATTTTCTGCGTAAGCATGTCATCTTCAACCATTAATACATTAAGCCCGCTAATATTATCCATGCATCAAGTTTGTAATTGACAATGATACTAAGATAAACTTTATTTTTTGCTGCTTATTCAAAAATTCTGACGTCATTTTCAAAATACTTTGTGCCGATATGTTGTCATTGACAAATGACTTTTACCTTTGCCAAATGATAGAAGTAAATAATCAGCTGATTTCCTTAGATGTCAAGGAAAAACTCTTTGTCTGTAATCTGGAAAAATGCAAAGGTGCGTGCTGTGTAGAAGGCGATATGGGAGCTCCATTAGAAGATGAAGAACTGGCTATCCTCGAAGAGATTTACCCAAAGGTCAAGCCGTACTTGATGGAGGAGGGCATCAAAGCCATCGAAGAACTAGGGACTTCTATCGTGGATGAGGATGAGGAATTTTCCACTCCTACTATCAATGGAGCAGAATGTGCATATGTCTTCTATGATGAGAAAAAGATACTGAAGTGTGGTATTGAGCAAGCCTATCTGGATGGGAAGATTGATTATAAAAAACCGATCTCATGTCACCTGTATCCTATTAGGATTACTAAATACGAAAGTTTCGAAGCCATCAATTATGACAAATGGGACATCTGTAGTGACGCATGTATATTGGGAGCTGAGTTGAATATTCCAGTCTATAAATTTCTCAAAGAACCACTTATCCGAAAGTATGGAGAAACGTGGTATGGAGAGTTGGAGAGGAAGATTGAGGCGATGAACTAGGAACTTAACATTGTCAAAGTTTGATTAACCTAGGTTCGAAACGGTATGATTTGAGTGATTATTTAGCACAGTCAACTTTGACAATGTTAAAGATTAACTAACCACGCTGCCTGATGACCTCATAGACAGCATTTCTTGCTGATACCAAACATTGGAGAATTAAAGAAAGTGGTTAAAGAGAACGGATAGAAGCTCAACATTGTCAAAGTTTGATTAAACTTTGACCCCAAAACTTATCATGAGAGCATTTAATTTACACGGTCAACTTTGACAATGTTAAATTAACTAACCACGTTGCCTGATGACCTCATAGACCGCAATTCCAGCGGATACCGAAACATTGAGTGAGCCGATCTGCCCATTCATAGGAATGGCAACTTTGGCATCTACCATTTTCAGATATTCGGGAGATACACCATCTTCCTCCGAACCAAGAACAATAGCCGTTGGTTGAGAAAAATCCGCACCGTAGAGCAACTCTTCAGTTTTCTCGGTACATGCCACTACCTGAATCCCACTTTCTTGTAGATATTTTATGGAGGTCTTAAGATTATCTTCTCTACAAATAGGGATGTAGTTCAATGCACCTGCTGATGTTTTCATGGCATCACTATTGACGGCAGCGCTGCCAAGTGTAGGAATGACGATTCCATGAACACCCGCACATTCTGCTGATCTGGCTATGGCTCCGAAATTCCGAACATCCGTGATGCGGTCAAGTATGAGCAACAATGGAATGGCTCCTTTTTCATAAGTTCCCGCTACTATATTCTCCAACGTGGCATAGTGCACAGAAGAGATGAAGCCGACAACGCCTTGGTGATTTTTACGAGTTATGCGATTGAGCGTTTCTACAGGTACTTTAGAGTAGTGCACATTTTTTTCTTTGCATACAGCCAAAAGTTCCTTGCTCAGGTCACTTTGTAAATTTCTTTGAATCAAAAGTTTGTCCAGTGTTTTTCCGGCTTGGATACTCTCAATAACGGCTCTCGTACCGAAAATCATGTCTTTACTTTCTTTCGAATTCATAGAAATCTTATTTACCTGAGCATCAAAGATACCACCTCTTTAAATAGCCATCAACTTTGTCAGTGTTAATAATTGAAGTCCTCATGATGGCTACTACCTGCACTTTGATTGTAACACTGACAAAGTTCTTATTGAAGTTGGTAATTTTTAAGCCTACACAAGCTTATTATGCACAATTCCCTTATTTTTGGCGCAAATTTGATCCAAATGAGTATATACACGACCGAAATAGCTTCCGATAAAATAGCCTCTGACAATCCCATTCATCAGCGATTGTTGAAAGCGTATTACTTGGCACAACCCTATATCAAAGGCAATGTTTTGGAGATAGGCTGTGGAGAGGGTAGAGGATTGGACTTGTTGGCTCCAACTAGTGAGGAATACACAGCATTGGATAAGATTCAAGAGATCATTGACAAGCTGCAATTGGTTCATCCAAAAATTAAATTTATACAGGGCAATATCCCTCCAATGAGTATGTTGGAAGACAACACATATGATGTCGTGATTAGTTTTCAAGTGATCGAACATATCAAGGATGATCGTGCCTATTTAGAGGAAATTCACAGAGTCCTCAAGCCTGGAGGCAAAGCGATCATTACTACTCCCAATATCAAAAAAACACTTTCTCGCAATCCATGGCATATGAGAGAGTACACAGCTGATCAGCTGACAAATTTGGTCAAGACCATCTTTCCAAAGGTGACCATGAAGGGAGTTGCTGGAAATGAGAAGGTGATGCAATATTATGAAATGAATAAAAAGTCCGTCAACAAGATTATGCGCTTTGATATTTTCAACTTACAATATCGGCTTCCAGTTGGATTATTGAAAATTCCTTATGACCTGCTCAATAGAAGGAACCGCAATAAACTCCAAACTGGCAATGACTCTTTGGTACAACAAATCACCCATGCCGATTATTTACTGAATGACAACGGAGATGAGAGCTTGGATTTGTTTTGTATGATGGAGAAGGGGTAAGCATCTTTACGGCAAAGAACGCTAAGTATATGTTTTCTATAACGCAAAGTAGTTCGCAATGTAAACACTTGCTAATCTTTAACATTTGTAGACATTCTTAGTGTCACTTAGGGCATTCTGAATTTATTTCAAAATCTACATGAAGCAGGAGACCCTGAAATAAATTCAGGGTCACGATGTTGCTAGTGTTAAGTTAAGTGTACTGTGTCGTATAAGTTGCCGATATTTTTGTTCTAGACAATGCGAAAAACATGAGCCTAGCCGTAGCTAAGGGAGTGTTTTTCAAAGAAGTATAGGGCAAAAAGATCAAAGCTTGGTTCGGCTAAAGTATGCTTAACTTAACACTAGTATGGGTAATACGACTCTGGAGTAACACATCCATCCAATCTCATATCAGACTCTTCGTATTCGATAGGCTCACCTGATAGTGGCAACAATGAAAGTCCAATCTTTTGTGTTTGAGGTTTGCACTCAGCTAAAAACTTATCATAATATCCCTTCCCATAACCGATGCGATTTCCCAGCTGATCAGCAACAACTAAGGGCACCAATACCATATCAATTTGATCAGGATTCATCAATTTCCCATACGCTGGTTCAGGGATTCCCCACTTGTCGATCGCTAATTGTTCCTTTCCTTCAAATAGATAATGTTCTAAATCATCTCCAACCACTTTAGGAATGACAAGTTTGATTTGCGGGAATTCTTTCATGATGCGATCAATAATCTGCCAAGTATCTACTTCTTTGAACTTCGTGATAGGGAGAAAAATATGAAGAAACTCAATATTAGAAAGGTCAACGGATCGGAATAATTGATCAATCAGCCGAGAGTTGAGTGGGTCGTATTGCTCCTTCCCCAGTGCCAGGCGTTGATCAAGATATTTTTTACGAAGTGTGGATTTATTCATTAGCCCTTCAAAGATAACGTCATTCCTGTGAAGACAGGAATCTAGATAGCATTTTTTCAACTGAGACCTGTTTTGCCAGATATTGCTTTCGCAGAGCTTCACCGCATTCGCTGACAAGCTATTGCGGTTGCGAAGCAGCGTAAAGTTTATTCCGGCATCCCCTGTTAGAAAGTAAATATTCAAAAGTTCTGGAGGTTATCTATTAGGAGACCCCGCAATAAATGCGGGGAAGAGTAGGCAAGAAGGAGGAGTGTCACTCCTCAATCAAAATGTTCATTCGGTAATCGAATGGATCGAAATGCTCCAAAAGTTCTTGAATGAACGCTGGATTATCAGGATAGAAATTAAGAAAATTACTCGTTCTTTCTTGCAAATTCCCTTTCGGGAATAGCACGGATTTCACCGCTTGATATTGAGCAATTTTATCAATATGATGTCGCTTTTCTGCACGGTACATTTTCTTCTGCGCCTTGTCGAGCAACTTCTCGGTGCGGGCTTGCAATGCTTCCAAATGCTGAACCAATGTAGGGTCTATTGTTTCTGCTTTTGACTGGGCACTTGCATATGTAGAGGCGATTGATGTCATTTCATCAACCAACGAAAGTTCTTTATTTGTGTGTTCTGATACGATTCGCTGCTCTACTTCATGATTTGGCAAGAATAATTCTGCCAATGTTCTGCCAGACTTTTCAAACTTTCGATGAGATAATTTATCAATTACCAAAGCGAAATTCCTCGGCATCAATATCGGGAAGGCTTCATTGAAGTGTGCAAATACAGACTTGAGTTGAAGCCAATAGACCGCTTCAGACGGACCACCGACATAGGCCAAATTCGGCAAGATCATTTCTTCATACAAGGGGCGCAGTATGACATTGGGGCTGAACTTCTCAGGAGAATTTTTGATTAGATATTTGATCTCCTTGGAAGAAAATTTCAAATCTGTATCTACTACAGAGTAACGATCGCCCTTTTTTTCGATGCGATTGCGAATACTGCCGTCCAGATAAAAGAAGTTGATTTCACGGGCATGAACTTGTGTTTTATAGCCGATTGATTGTAGCTGTTCCGTATCCTTTCCAACCAGTTTTTCGGCACTGTGCACAAACAAATCATCTTCGATTACTTGTGCAAATTCTGTTTTCAATGTCCGGTCATCGGCATCTATCACAACCAAGCCTTCTTGCCCAAATAGCTCATTGACATAGTGCCTGGCAGCGTCTGCCAAAGTATCATGTGATAAATATGCCTTTTCGAATAGAGGATGGTCTCCAGGTATTTGTTTGAGAAGCGCATCTATGGATGATGGATCAAAATGCCCAACGGCACCTGTTTGATCCGTATCCCAGGTGTATTTTTGTCCACTTAAATTGAAATAACTGATCTCTTCGAAGTCATGATCTTCGGATGCCATCCAATAAACGGGCACAAAATTATATTGCGGATACTTTGCTTTGAGTTGCTTACAAGCATTGATGACTGTGACGATCTTGTAGATAAAATATAGTGGACCAGTAAATATATTGAGCTGGTGACCTGTGGTGATCGTGAATGTATTCTTTTCTTTCAGCGACTGGATATTCTTCCCTACAGCTTCCGCAGCGTCATAAGACTGGTACTGTTTGGTCAATACCTCAACAAGCGTATCACGTTTCTTCTGACTGAATTGTTTTTGTTGAATTTGCTTTTCGAATTGATCAATATGAGGAAGGTGGTCATAGAAAGGCTTGAGTGATTCATTGCCGTTGATATAGTCTAAAAAAATATCGGAGAAACAATGGGCCTCATCCAAATCAAGCTTTTCTAATCGCATATATTGTAGTCCTTATACTGGAGTGCCATACAAGTCAAATTCTATGGCACTATCAATTTTCACATTGACGAAATCTCCTATTCTCAAATAATTGGCTTTGGCATCGATGATCACTTCATTGTCCACATCTGGAGAGTCATATTCGGTTCTTCCAATGAACGCTCCAGATTCTTTGCGATCAATTAATACTTTGTATGTCTTGCCGACTTTTTCTTGATTGATTTCGTAGGAAATATTTTCCTGTAGTTCCATTACGGCATTGGCGCGTTGTTGTTTCACTTCTGCTGGAACATCGTCTTCGAAACTATGGGAATGTGTATTTTCTTCATGTGAATAGGTAAATATTCCCAATCGTTCGAATTTCGATTCTTCCACAAACTTGAGTAATTCTTGAAAATCCTCTTCCGTCTCTCCTGGATGCCCCGCAATCAAAGTAGTACGAATCGCAATTCCCGGAACCTTGGCTCTAATATCAGCCAATAATTTCTCAGTCTTTTGCCTGGTGGTTCCTCTACGCATTTTTGTAAGCATGTTGTTGGCTCCATGCTGAAGAGGGATGTCTAAGTAGTTGCAGATGTTGTCTCGTTCGGCCATTACATCGAGGACATCCATTGGGAAGCCGGTAGGATAGGCATAGTGCAGCCTGATCCATTCGATCCCTTCCACATCAGATAGATTTCTCAGCAACTCAGATAGATTTCTTTTTTTATAAATATCTAATCCATAATAGGTTAAGTCTTGGGCGATCAAGAGCAATTCTTTGATGCCATTTTTGGCAAGATTTTTTGCTTCCAGCACCAATTCTTCAATGGGTCTGGAGATGTGCTTGCCACGCATCAAAGGAATCGCACAGAAGGAACAGGGGCGATCACAGCCTTCAGCAATTTTCATATAAGCGTAATGACTTGAAGTCGTGGTGATACGTTCTCCTACCAATTCATGCTTGTAATCTGCTTTAAACTTCTTGAGCAATGCTGGCAATTCTCTCGTGCCGAAAAAAGCATCCACTTGAGGGATTTCTCCTTCTAAATCATCTTTATAGCGTTGAGAAAGACATCCAGTCACATATAGCTTGTCTATCAAGCCATCTTCCTTCGCATCGGCATAGCGCAGAATAGTGTCTATTGATTCCTGCTTGGCGTTGTCAATAAATCCGCAAGTATTCACCACTATGATATTGGCATCATCCTCTTTGGACTCGTGAGAAGCATTTACTTTATTTCCCTTGAGTTGGGTAAGCAATACCTCTGAATCCACCAGGTTTTTAGAACAACCTAGTGTGACAATATTTACCTTATCTTTTTTCAGTCCCTTCGTTTTCACAACACTAATAATTTGTTAGGCTGCAAAAGTACCTAATTTGTCGATGACTTTTATTCAAATAGCGTGTGAAAATAGATGGATGCACTATATTTGCAGCGATTAAGACATAAACAGAAGATTGACTAAATATAAGATTATATTATTGCTGTTGGTCAGCCTGATGACAGGCTGTTTCGAAGATGGTGATTGCACCACGACTACTACAGATTTGTTGAAGATAGACTTCCGAAAATATGAGAGTAATGAAGTTGATACAGTTGAAATAATTGGTATAACTATGGTTGGGACAGACAGTGTGTTTTATCCGTTGGCAGCTGCCACATCTATTACACTCCCATTGGACCCGAACGTGACCTCCCTGACTATGAACTTCGATTTTGAATTGGTGACTCATGAACTAGTCTTGGATTATGCAGCTGTTCCAAAATTGATTTCCCCAGATTGTGGAGTTGAAGTTACCTTTATGAATGTCATCGCAGATGAGACCAAGAATGATTTTGACTCGGTGGCTGTCAGATCCTCAACATTAGACGAAGAAATAACGACCAACATTGTTATATATAATTAGACATATCGCATGGACTGGTCTCCTTCTGGTGAGCTTAACATCTATGGCTCAAGAAGGAGTCCCTGCTGATGACCAGGAAGAGGAGCAAGAAGAGGAGCTAGATACGGTTAAGATTTCGTTTATCCCCAAGGGGCTAAGGTTAGGAGTGGACTTGGTGGGGGCTGGCAAGACTTTTTTGGACTCGGACAAAACCGAACTGGAGTTCAGTGCAGATGTTGAGTTGCACCGCTATTTGATCAACTTGGAATATGGTCAATTTGAAATAGCGCGAATCGGAGTCGATGGTAGTTCTTATCAAAATAAGGGGACATATTTCCGCACAGGGATAGATATTAATTTGTTCAAAAAAGATACGGATGTCAATGTCTTATTTTTTGGATTGAGATATGGCAAAGCCAGTTTTGATGATCAATTGCAATATCAAACGACCAGCATCGTCTTTGGGGGCAACGACCTCGAACGAGAAAATGTAGGCTTAGGCGCGCGATGGTATGAGGTAACTGCTGGGCTCAAGTTACACATCACCAATAATATTTGGCTGGGATTCACAAATCGCCTCAAATTTTCCCTGAAAATTGATGATTCAGCTACGCTTACTCCTCATGATGTCCCAGGCTATGGTCTCGCTTCAAAAGAAAATTATTGGGGATTCAATTATTACCTGATATATCGTATTCCTTTTAAGAAGACGAAGTAGTCTCCAACTTGGATTTGCAATTACTGACGTCCGTTTAAAGTTTAAGGTTCAAAATTCAAAGTGTGATCTGTATAGCGTATTCGAGCATTTATTAGTACTTCCCTACGGAAACTGAAAGACAAACCCTAAAAGAGGGGCGCTTCTTCAAGTCACTGAAAAAGTGTCAATTTTGACCAATAAGGACGTGTTTTATCACAATTACTTGAATCCAGATCGACCAATTAAAAAAAGTCAATCGGTGGTTATGACTTAGAGGTATTCTAACAAATGCTTAGCAGCTTTAATGTATGAAACTAATGAAATTAGTGTATAGTTTGAGAGTGTATGGTTAATTTACGTTGAATGTTGAAAAATAAGTGCCTGATAAATGAAAAAAGAAAGACCACAAATTGATCTAATTACCATTGAATGGATAGACGGTTTTAAAGAAAAATATACACACTCTGATTCTGAGCTTTCATTACAGCTTGCGCAAGACCGCTCTTATATATATCATGTTCGTGTAGGGAAAATGAAAATGAACAAGGCGGTTAAAGCTGCACTTTGGTACTATGATAAAAGTCTTAAAATAAATGAAAATAATTAATATTATTGTAGGTTAATAACCTATAATTTGTTATCTTTTATTTTTTCAAAACAGAAACATTATGCATTACGTAGTCGTGATAGAAAAAACAAAGCAGGGATACAGTGCCTATGTCCCAGATTTGCCAGGTTGCATTTCAGTAGGTAATAGCAGGGAGCAGATAGAGCAAAACATTCAGGAAGCCATTCTATTTCATGTTGAAGGCATACACGAGGATGGGGATCGACTGCCTGTTCCGAATACCGAAGCTGTTACTATGCTTATTCCTAGTGTGGGATGAAGGTAAAACAGATTATCAAGTTGATCGAGAAAGATGGGTGGTATTTGGTAGCACAGAAAGGAAGTCATAGACAGTACAAGCATTCCAAAAAAAGGAAAGAGTAACAGTTCCTGATCATGGTCAAAACAGTGACCTAGCAAAAGGAACAGAGAGCAGTATTTTAAAGCAAGCAAAATTAAAATAGCAACACAAAACCCGAATACAACTAGTGTTAAGTTAAGTGTACTGTGTCGTATAAGTTGCCGATATTTTTGTTCTAGACGATGCCATAAGTGTCCGAAAGTTTTGTGAAAGCACAATTTCACATACTTAACCTGTTGATAGTAAGTATTATAACTTTCATTTATTCAATAAAAAGGTGGTTTGACATAAATCAGGAAGTATCAAGATTTAGCCTCATCTGTGTAGGGTCTAAATTTTTTTTATCAAATTGCCGTGCTTTTTTTACGATGATTAATATCTCATTGGCTACATACGATAATTGTTTGTACTGAAGTAAGCAAACCCTTATTATTGTAACAAAATGCCCAAAACCATGCTTGACTTTACTAATACTCCTACGAATTAACTCAATAAGAAAATAACTGATTAAGGCTATATATATCTGAGACTTATTTGAGTTTTCGTTTGTTCCCAGGAAGTTTTTAATTTGTAAATTCTGTTTTAGGAGTTTGAAAAAGGTCTCTATTTGCCACCTACGCTTATAAAGTTCTGAAATTGTTTCTGCTGACCACTCTAAATGGGTGTACGACAAATTGCATATTCCTTTCAATTAATCAGGTTCAGAACATCGTTCCACCTTCCACTTTTATTAGCCACACGAAGGTTGGCCACTTGCTGTGCGCCTTTAATCGTCCATCGCTGACCT
>Ga0209634_1002797_pt1 | contig 12074 bp, 14 predicted proteins | sample LinPmetageLP40_FD_184043 | JGI IMG/M metagenome (GOLD analysis project Ga0209634, IMG submission 184043) | Marine viral communities from the Pacific Ocean - LP-40 (SPAdes) (version 2) | ecosystem: Environmental > Aquatic > Marine > Oceanic | place: Pacific Ocean | collected 2010-08-26 | reverse complement strand
TCATTACAGTACAATAAGTATTAGCAAAATAAACAATGTCTTTTGCACATCTTTTAATTTCTCTTATCTCTTCATCAGTATAATTAAATACAATATTACCTTTTCTTAAATTAGGATTACCTTCATAGAATGGGGTTGACTTTGGTTTATACCCTTCATCTATGGCCAGCATTAACTTCTCAACTTTATTAGAAGTCCACGCAAAAGACTCAGCACCTTTTGCTACTTTAAATTCAAATCCTGCTGATTCTGCTTGTGGTCTAGCCATTATTTTCTATTAAAGCAAAAATTTGATTAATATGTATTACTTCAAACTCTGTATCATTTAAAGTTACCATAGTACCTTTGCCCATATTTTTTAATATTACATCACCCTTCTTAACTTGATCAGTACCTGTTTCAATTACCTTAGCTTTACGATTAAACTTTGGTGGTGGTATTATAAGACCGCTAGGTGTTGTAGTTTCTTTATTTTCGATTTCTTGAATTAACAAGTAATCATTCTTCATTTTCATTGCTATCGACATCTTCTATATCTTCTTCTTTAATTGTATCTTGTAAAGCTCTCATTAAATCCTTTGTCCCACGGGATTTAATACCACTTTGTTTATTGGATGTTGAACTCTCTGTGTTATGATAAACATCTACATCACGAGATATCTTTTTAGCATTCTCTTCTATTGCTACCATATACATTGTTTGGCTTTTAATAATATCTAAAAGAGTTCTTTGTAAATCACTAAGTACTTCAAACATTCTTGGTGATACATCACCTTCATGTATAGTTTCCATTAATAAGGTAATAGCAGTTTCGCTATTTTGCATTTGTCTTATTAACATAGATAATGCAGATTCATCTAATTGTGCTTTGGCTCTAATGTATTCATGCTCTGCAATTATTTCTTCACTTAAATAAAAAGTTAATAAACTATTCATTACCTTTTCAGCTTTATTCTTAGCTTTAATTAGTTGTGCACCTTGTCCGCTCTCAACACGAATAGGTCGTAGCTCTTCACTATTATCATTTAATCCTTCTACCTCATCAGGTAGATCCCCTAAGAGATCACCTAAACTATCACGAAATTTACCTTTCGATTCTTCTTTCATATAATTACTAAATTTATATTATATATTCCAAGTTTATCTAGGATTAGTAACAGTTGGTAACATTAATTCTGGAGATGCGTTATCTAACAATAATGCTAAATGAGAATCTTTTACTACATATTGACTTAATATTAATTCTTGAGTTTCTTCATCTATTGGTTGACTCCAAATTCTAATATTTGTTAAATCTGTTTCGCACCCTAATAATTTCCATGCATACCCATCTACCATTCCAGTTGCTGGTATAGTTAATGTTTTAATGTATATAGATTTTAAATCAGATGTTCTATCAGGATTTATAGCTTGTGCGTCCTCTACGGTATTATATAAGAATAATGATAATTGATTAGCTAAATTGTTTAAATTAATTACTGCTGCATACCATTCACCTTTTTTCAATGATAACGATGATTTAGAAAGATCATATTTATAGTAAGTATTAATTCCTGAATCATTTAAACTAATTATAAACCAATTTGCAGTATATGTAAAGCTTACTAATATTTGTGCGGGATCCTGATCTGTATCATATTGTAAAAAAGTATTGCTTATTTCTTTAGCAAATTTTGCTGTTGGTGTAATTATATTATCTATATAAGTAATATCTAAGGTTATAGTAACTCCTGTTACCGATTTAACTTTTTGTATACCATTATAAGAATTCGTACCTCTTACATTAATCCAATCACCTTCTTTGATTGTATCCGAAACCGGTGAAGTAGGTAATCCTGGTGTTGTTAATTTAGGATTGCCTAAATTGTCACTAATTGCAGTTATAAGTATATTTCTTTGTATTGGTGCTTTATATTGAGGCCTAAACCAAAACGTAAAGGCTCTATTATCAGTATTAGTCCACCCACCTTTATATCTATATTTAACGGCCAGTGATCTATCCGTAAGTGTTTCTAATGAATAATGGTATTTAGAAATAATAGTCCAATTATTATAAAGATTTTCTTCAGTAATAGACATCTTTTTATTTAATGCCCTTCTTACATAATCATTAGCCTGTGTACCTATAGTATTATACTCATTAGGTTTCCTAACATCTTTAAATTGATTTTCTCGCTCAACTCTAAACTTATCATCTACATTTGATGTTAGTGCATCTGTTTCTATTTCAATAGCTTTACTTGTTGCTACCTGAGCAGCTGATGCATTATCCCCACCATCATATAATACATTTGTTCTTTTTTGATAAGTTACAAGACTTACTCTCCAATAAGATCCTGTATACATAAAATCATCAGCTTCAGCCATTGCATCAACCTCATACATTCTATTTAAAAATTGTTCAAAATATAAATAATCTCTCATTTGTGGTTTTGAACCAACACCAAAAACAGCTTCAAATGCAGACTTAACAATATGAATTTCAAACTGAACTGGAAAATCCATCATTAATGGATTGAATTGAATGTCCCTAGTAGGTAATTCATTATCAGGAATCATAATCTTAATATCACCAGATGCTATAACATCAAATAGTGAATATTCTTTTAATATAACATCGGAACTTCTTTGGTCTGCTTTAGTTTTATAATACTTAACACAAAAACCAAATAAGTTAGAAGCCATTGCAGATAATTGTGTATACATTTGACCTGCTCTAGATATATCATAAGGGTTCCATCCATCACCACAACAATCAAAAGCTAAATTTAATGCACCTGAACAACCGTCAACACCGCCGCAATCAATTTGAGGAATTTTACAAATTACACCGCCATCAGTTACAACTTCTAAAGCAATAGAATTAAATGTTAAAGTACAATCTCCTGCTTGTGTATAGCGATATTGAATCCAAAATTTATTTTTAGGATTTAATGATAAAAGTTGGAGATTAGCATCTGTTAAAGTTGACCAATCAGAATATGTTACACCATCAATGCCCCATCTAAAATCTTTAAGATAATAGCATGATGTCGTTTCACCTGTAATAGAATCAGTAAAACCTAATATCTCTACTACATTTTCATAAGGTGTTTGTAGGCTAACTAATAATTGATCGCCGTTAGCATCTGTACTTGATCCAGTTACTGCCATGTTATGAGTTTATTTGTTGGTCGTCTCCGCCTTCTTTTTTCTTTGCCCAGATTTTATCAGCTGAGGCTAATCCTAAACCACCAATACAAATAGCTGCTACTGCATTAACGATTGCATCTGATACTGGTTGTTCGGTATATAAATTAATAAATAATGCTGCACATAAAGATAAACCTGCAGTAATACCAATAAATCTTTTTGATGAGGGAGTACCCTTTTCGTCTCGTAAGAGTCCACTAATCCAGTTTATAATCTTTTTCATATAGAAACAATTTTGTTTATATATTCACTATCAATAAGGAGTATAATCAGTCTTAATTAATAATATAGGATCATCCTCTTCTATCTTAGGATCTAATGCAGTAATAACCTCAAAAGCATCAAGAACTTGTGATTCATCTAAATCAGAAAGAATATCAAATAAAGTAATAGCTTTTATATAAAAATAAGCAGATCTTTCTAAGTATTTATTTTTCATAATACCTACATCCATAAATCTCTTATTAAAATTATCTAACTGTTCCCTACTAAGTAATTTAGTTAAATCTACAGTACCTTCAATAATGTTAAAATGAAAACTTACAATTTCCCTATTTCCGTCTACTTTAATTAATCTAGAAAATACCTTATCATCTAATATTTTAAATGTTATCTTTTCAAGATTAGGTAATCTATTTATAATAGATTGTAAAAAGAATATAGAATTAGCTTTAAAATTAGGATTAGGTAGTATTTCTTGATTTAATGTTTTAGATAATTCAGCCTTTAGAAAAGTTGAAGTTCTTATTGCGCTGTTAAATCTATCAAGAGATAATGTAAATTCATTATCGTTATTACTTTCATTTTTACATTCACGTCTAACGCGAGATATAATTAAACCATCAATGTAATCATTACTATAAAGAGTAAATGAAATGTGAGTTGGTATTTCTAATTCGAATTTATTATCAATTAACATCGTTACCCATCTGTTTTTCTAAAGAACTAATCGCTTTTTTAATTTCAGATGGCATATGTTTCATGGCTTCTTTAAAATCTCTTTCACCAATCTCATTTAATTTAAGATACATTTCTAGTGCTTGTGGGTTAGGATCCCATTTCTTTACTTTCTTTGAAGCTTTGGTTTTAGTGTAAATAAATCCAGGGACTCGGTTGAATTTAGATGCTACCATTCTCCATGCTTCTGCTTGTGCAACAGGATCTATTTTTAATGCATTAAACATATTAGCTTGAATAGGAAATTTAATAGACATAAATCTATTTGTCATAAATGAATTTTTAGATTTATCATACCCCTTTAACTTCTTCCATTGTGTATCTTTACCAAAAAGAACTTTAATATAATCGAATAGTTTCATTATCTTTTATTATTTATATGACTAACTAATTAATTTGTTTTCTGAAATTAGGATAATTTTTCCCATGTACGTGAATTAATTTTAGTTGATGGGTTTTTTGCCATTAACTTAAAATGTTCCATTTGATATAAGTAACCAGGTGGGAATGCATTAGGATTTTCTTCTACTTCCTTTAATTTTCTTTGAAAAGTTTCTATACCTGTTCTTTGGCCCCATGACCATTCTCCAATATGCTCAATATAATTTTTCTTATCTTTACTATAAAAAGAAATACACCAATCGTTTATTATACTATTTTTATTTTTTAAAAAACCTTTATAAGCACCCATTACTTGGAAGAGGCCACCTTCACATAAGATATGATCTTTTAATTCAACCATTCTTATTGAATCTAATTGAGGTAATTTACCTGATTTCCACATTTTTAATGCATTAAATAAAGGCTTAGTTTTTGTTAATGAAAATGAAGTATCAAAGGTACCGTTTCCAAAATAATCAGAACTTACAGTATGGAAATTATTCCACTCAACTAAAGGTAATTGATGAATGTATTGGCCTTCTGGGTGATCTGGCCAATACCAGTTAAATTGATAAGGTAATGCCACTTGAAAACATTCTTCATTTTCATTTAAGTATTTAATTAGATCATTAATTTTTATATGATCTTTAATTATTAAATCATCTTCTTGATGCCAAACAAAATCATAATCTTTGTTTATATTTTTTAAAATTTCATATGATGCTTTCCATGAATTAGTTAAACCTAAATTTTTTTCATGTAATCTTACATAATTATAACCATGAGATTCAGCTAAGAATTTTAAAGTTTCATCATCTCTATCTGTTGGCATATCATCAATGAATATACCATCAACTTCATGATCACCCCAATCTATAAATTCTTTTGATGTTTCTAATGTAGGTATTAAAAATTCTAATCTATTAGTAGACCAGATAATTTTACAAATCTTCATGTTTTAAAATATTTTTCCTTTGCTCTTTTTATTTGTAATAAATGAAAAATCATTAGTATCCTCATCTTTATCACCTTTAAATATAGCAGATTTAATTGCGGAATTATCATCCCCCCCGTACTTAGTACCTTCTAATAAAGATTTCATTGTAGAAACTAAAGGAAGTTTTAATTCATTTATATTCATTTTAGATTCTACAGATTTAAACATTTCATCTAATATACCTTCTGGTATAGTTTGAGAACTTAATACCATTAATTGTATATTAGATTTAAGATTAGAGATTATTTGTTCTCTACTCATATGTTTAGCTTTCATATGTCTAATAAGAATATTTGCTAAGTCAGTAATATAACCTTCTTCATATAAATACATATGAGATAATGTACCGTGCTTTTGTTTAAATTCATCTATAATAGTAGTAGCTTTACCTTCACTAACACCATATCTCCTGGTTTTACCATTCTTAGTTGTAGTATGCCAATAGGCAGGTGGTACATTATCCCCTGAATCACCAGTAAGAACTTTACGAAAACGGAATTCTTCTGGATCTACCTCTATTACATTAACTTTTTTCTTAGATAAAACACCTTTAAGTAATTTTTTAGATTGTGCTTCTGGTGTAGATGATATTTTCATCATATCAAAAATATCTGTGGTTTTAGTATCTTCTTGTTCAGTATTTAACCATTCAGAAAATCCTTGATAAGTATATAATTTTTTATGAGCTGGTGAAAATAAAATAGTATGAGTACCATTATTAGGATTTTTATTTACTAATTGAACTAAATCTTTATCTCCTGTAAACATAATAACAGATTTATTGTTTGCTAATGATTCTGTATTCCATGCATACATTAGATCATCACCTTCTGCACCACTAGTCTTAGAAACAATAACGCCTTGCTTAGCTAATAATTTAATAAATTCATCAGTAGTCTTTGAAAAATTTGCCCAGTTAATTGAACTGTCTTGTTTTCGGTTACCTTTGTATTCTGCCTCTGGAAAAAAGTCTTTTCTCCATGATCTGGAATCTATAGTCCATACCACCTTATCGATTAATCCTTCAAATAATCTAATTTGATATGCAAAGTCTGTTGCTAATTTTCTCATAAAAGTTTGAACATCATCATCGGTTCCAAGTAACTCTCCTTTTTTAGAACTTTTAGGTAAAACGTAAAGTGTTCTAAAAAGAAAATAATTACCGTCGATAACAAATGTATGTCTTCCTGTCTTTCTCATTGTAATAGTATTTAATATAAATATAACAAATTTTAGTTATTACTGAAAGTAGAAGTTAAGACAATTTCTTCACAATCTGGTTTTGTGTTTCCGTTTGATCTTAATAAGTGATACTTTCTAACTGCTTGTCCTAATTGATAATCATTAGGGAATGTTTTTACTAGTGTTTTTAAGAATTGTGCTCTCATACGCCATTTAATATTGATTGCAGTTCATAAATGCATGCAAGCATTGATACTGCAGGATCAATTACCTGTTGCCTTTGTGATTGATATTTAGCTACTGTTATTACCACCTGAGGAATAAACTGTATGTATGATTGTCGTTCTTGTTGAATATAATCTATAAATTCTGCACCTAATGAAGAAAGAACGTCATCAGTTCTATTCATATAATTTGATAACATATATTGATAATTTTTTACAGGATCTTCACCGTCTATAACTAAATCATAAATATCTTTATATACTGAACTAAATTGTTTTATATCTTCTACTGTAATTTTATCTTTACCTTGTGATTGAAACCCTTGTAATTGATTTAACATGTTTCTTAAATCAGGAAATTTTCTTTTAACTAATTCAACGGCTGCATGTTTATCAATATCAATATCTTCATCTTTACAGATTTTAAGAATCCTCATAATGTAACTTTTCATTATTTCAGTTTCTTCTTCTTTAGAAAAATCAAAATCAATCATTTCAAATCTAGATTGAATTGGATCTGGTACCTTATTAATATAATTACATGTTGCTACAAATCTAGCATTTATTGCAAACTGATCCATTGTAGCTCTTAATGCTTTAAAGAATTGATCGGATACACCATCAATTTCATCAAGTATAATTACTTTCATTTTTCCTGGCTCATCCATTATTGAACGGTTAGCACAAAAGTCTGTTATTCTATTTCTTACAATATCAACTGAAGTATCTGTTGATGCATTAATATAAAGATATGGATGTTTAAAATGTTTTACTAAAACTTTAGCGGCTGATGTTTTACCAGTTCCTGGGCTACCATGCAATAATAAATGTTGATAAACTCCTTTACTTAGTTTTTCACCTACTCTTTTAGGTGTTATTAAATCTTCTAATACCTTTGGTCGGTATTTCTCTGTTAATAAAATGTTTTGTATGTTCCGCATAATTAATTTATTTTTATATGCAAAACAATGAAATAGTTTTAGGAATAAATAAACTATAAAATAAACTTAAGATGCAAAGAAGAAGAAACATCAAGAGAATAACTACTACAACAGATCATATTAAAAATCATGCAAACATCCATAATACAAATGTTGAAAGAAGAGTAGCAGGCAATCATTTCAAAAGAGAAACTCGAAGGTATGAACCTAATAATTTACACTCACCTAAAGTAGAGATTAAAAACTCAGCTGTCCCTGGAGATAATCATACAAACTATTCTTATGTAGACAATATATGGGAAGGTGAAACAGTTTATATTTTAGGAGGTGGGCCTTCATTAAAAGGCTTTAACTTTAAAGGTTTAGAAGGGTCCAAAGTAATTGCAATTAATAAAGGTATATATGCATACCCTAATGCACAAGTTTTATATTGGACTGATAGCCGTTTTTATACTTGGTATAAAAATGATGTTGATAGATTCAGGTGTTTAAAATATACTATTAAACCTTCTAATCTTTATACAACAGATGTTAAGATATTAAGAAAAGGTGAAACGCATGGTTTAGAAGAACCAAAGGATACTCTTGCTCATGGTAATAATAGTGGTTATGCTGCTATTAACTTAGCTTATCACTTAGGGGCTAAAAGAATAGTATTATTAGGTTTTGATATGCGTAATGACGGGGAGATAACACATTTTCATGAAGGTTACCCAACTCGTGGTACTGGAGATAGAATGTATATAGATAAATTTTTACCAGGTTTTGGATCTTTAGCAGATTCATTAAAGCAAAAAGGTATTACTGTTTTTAATGCTTCAACTTATAGCAAGTTAGATGTTTTTCCAAAAATTACATTGGAAACTGCGTTATCTTTTAGATGATCTTTTAGCATAAGTCATAAATTCCCTCTGCTCTTTTTTCAGGAGGTGTTTACAGTGTTTAGTAAATTTGATAGATGTATCTATAATTCTACCATCTACACTTCCATTCCGTGAGTTATGGGCTTTAGAACATTTACTACAAACAAAATTCTCTACCTTTTTAGAATCCATTCTAGATTTAATAGGAACTTTACATATACCACAATTCCAGGCAATAAGATCTGCTGATTTTTCTAATTCTTTAAGAGTAGTAAAAGTTTCTCTAAATGGATTCCATATAGCTTTATTAACATTCTTTTCATGGCCGTTCATATCCTCTACTTTAAATATAACTTCAAAAGCTTGAGTATCAGAATTTAACCATTTCATATGAGAGTTGTTTAAAAGCAATTTTTGTTTTAAGGGTGGCAGATTTTCTAAAAGAATCCCATATCTTCTTTTATACCATCCAAAATTTATTTTTCTAACTTTATACATTATTTTTCAATGGAAGATTTCTAATAGGATGTCTTTCCTTATCTTTTGGCCATTCTACAACTCCATTATTAAAAAGATAAACATGAGATCTATTTTCAGGTAGAACTAAATTTTCAGCTTGATGCAACCATAAGTGATAATACTTTTTATAATTACTTAAATGACAAATTTGACTAAACCAATTAACACTACTTAGTCTACCTAAAAGATATTTAGATTTCATAAGTATAAGTAAATCTAAAACAGCATCTTGGTAAAATAATGGATCACGAAATGCGGCTTGTAAACTGTTTACTCCTCCTCCTTGAAATTCTTTTGAAGAGATATCATTAGAAGATTCATTTAGATATTTACTATCTCGCCATATAAGTTTTTGATTTTCATTAGAAAATTCTTTTTGTAGTAATAATGCATCTTCTCTGTTATCTGTAGCTACATAAATATACTCCACTTCAGGATTTTCAGAAAGTGCTCTTCTAATAAGTTCTTTATATTTTTTAAATACTTCACTATTGTAATCTTTAAATAATTTAATTTTACCTTCTTTAGATAAATTATTATCAGAGTCTTCTCTTAGTTTACTTACAGTATTAACATCAGTCATTCTTAAATGAATTCCTAAAACATTAGTAGAATTATTAAAATTATTCTCATAGAATAAATTTGCCTTTTCTATAAGCTCAGGTTTAAATTTTATTTGTTTAGAGGTTTCACGAGCAAGTTTCATATAGGTAGCTAAATCTTCATAATACATAACATGAAGATTTGTATATGGTCCTTGAGGATTTTTTTGATCTTGGAATGGAATAGGTTCTTGGTCGAGTATAGAATCAAAAAAGTTATGGTGTGATAGTGACATAAATGAAGTAGCACCACCAATAGCTGTAACTGGTCTAATAGAAAAATAAGGAACTTCTCTCGGATTATAAAAAGAGTCTAATTGTTTACCATCAATTATCATATTTGCTGTATCTATTGACATTATATTATCTCGTCTCATTAAATATTCCATTAATATCATAAAGTGAGAAAATATACCACCCCCACCAGTCCTAATAATTTGCTTCATAATTGTTTATTTTAAATTGTTCCAGTAATTATAAGAATCCTTAAATATCAAAAGGGCCGTAGCCCTTTTGTATTATACACATTATTTTATAGTTTGTTTATTGACAGTTACAACATGTACAATCACATGATTTATTACAACCACAGTTTTTACATTCACATTTCATATTAATAATTATTTTTACAGGTTTGGTCTTAATCTAGCAAACTTCTCAGATACTGATTCTACTAATGGTTCAAATGATTCATTTTTTGAATCTTTTGCTTTTGCTTTTGCTTGGGATTCTGCATCAGCTTTAGCCAATGACTTCTTGGCATCAGATTCTTTTTTCTTAAGTTCAGCAATATCTTCTTTACTATCTTCTATTCCTTTTTCAATTTTTAAAATCTCTTCATCCGATACTCTACCCAATTTTTGATCTCTTTTAGCCTGTGCTAATTCTTTCTCCTTCTTTACCATAGCAAGTCTTTCTTCTTCTATGTTTTTGTTATAAGCTTTAATATCTCCTTCTATGCCTCCAAGAATACCTTTACTTTTAACACCTGATGGTTGGTCTGGGTAACCATCTCCAAAACCTTTTTCTCCCATATCTGTACCTTCATCAGAATCCGATTTAGAATCCGATTTAGACATCTTATCTTTATTGTCTTTAACATCTTTATCCATTTTAGCTTTAGCACCGTCTGTTTGATCTTTCATTTTAGCAGTAGCTGCATCTTGTTTCTTTTTAACTTCGGCAGTAGTTTCTCTGTCATTAGTGCTAGTTCCACTTTTACTATCTTTATCAGATTTAACTGAAGGCGTATCTTTTTTAGATTTATCTCCAGGTTCCGTAGATTCATAATCTTTTAAATCTGATTTAGCTTTAAAAAAGCTTGTCTCACCTTTTTTAACTTTAATTTTTAATTGTTTAGCTTCTTCTCCAGTAGCAGCTTTTAATATCTTTTTATTAGCATCAAGTCTAGATTTAGTTTTTGCTACTTTAACTACCTGTTCTAATCCTGGTGTAGTTGCTAAATCATCCATTCTATTTCCTATCTCTGTAGCAATACCTTTTAAGCTATCATTCTTTGCAGAAGTTGCAGCATCTAGGCTATCTTTTTGTTTTGGAGTAAGAGTAACTTTAGATGCAGCTCTTTTCTTCTTAGCATCTACTGTGTTAAGAGCTATGGCTACTTTAGCCTTTTGATACTTCTTAGCATTATTTTTTATCTTAGTATATTTAATAGGACTTTTAATTGCATCAATTAAAGCCTCATTAACAAATTCACTATATGTTTTTAATTTTGCCATGATCTATTCTGTTTTTAATTATTTTATATATTTGAGCTATAAGAACAAAAAAGCCACTCCGAAGAGTGGCTTTCTATATAAAGTATTATATTACTTGTTAATTATACAATTGAACAAGCAGTGAACGTAAAGTTCATTGTGTAATACATTAATTCAGGATTGAATCCAGCGTCTACTAAAGCGAATCTAGATTTAACCGCGATTTTAGGAGCCATAGTTCCTTCTGCGATTGTTTCTACTGATTCAGCCATTAAGTAAGGCATAAATACTAGTCCAGGAGAATTACCATCACCTTTTCTTCCTACACATACTGTATAGTCGTTAAAAGCTCTGTTAGGATCTACATAAACTGTTACCCCAGCAATTGCACCGATTGGATATAAAGATCCACCAGCTTGGTTAACTGTATTAGATAACGGGTATGCTACGAAACCAGCTACAGATTGAAGAGCAGTTGCCATTTCTCCACCTGTTACT
>Ga0209634_1002795_pt1 | contig 12078 bp, 14 predicted proteins | sample LinPmetageLP40_FD_184043 | JGI IMG/M metagenome (GOLD analysis project Ga0209634, IMG submission 184043) | Marine viral communities from the Pacific Ocean - LP-40 (SPAdes) (version 2) | ecosystem: Environmental > Aquatic > Marine > Oceanic | place: Pacific Ocean | collected 2010-08-26 | reverse complement strand
TGCCAACTATAGAGACCTTTACCCTACCCCTCCGACTAGTGACATAGCTCCGAACTGCAATGATGCTGGTGTCATGGGTGTACTTCCGGGAGTAATAGGCTCACTACAGACCAATGAAGCAATAAAGATCATCTGTAATATTGGAGAACCACTGATCGAAAAGCTGTTACTTTTCGACTTGCTCAGCGTGCGCTCTACCTCCATCAAATTTTCAGCTTCAAATAAGCCGATTACTACACTCATCAACTATGAGAAATTTTGTAATATTGACACCACAAATAAAAACAATGCTATGAAAGAAGTAACTGTACAAGAGTTGAAAACCATCATGGATTCAGGAGAACCTTATCAATTGATTGATGTCAGAGAACAACATGAAGTGGATATAGCTGATATGGGTGGCGAGTTGATCCCTATGGGTGAGGTGATGAACAATGTTGATAAATTCAGTAAGGATAAGAAGGTCATTGTACATTGTAGAAGTGGAGCTCGTAGTGGCAATGTCATTATGGCATTGGAACAGCAATTTGGATTTGACAACTTATACAACCTCAAAGGAGGAATTCTGGCGTGGGCAGATGAAATTGATACTTCCTTGACAAAATACTAACAATGGTCAAAATCAAAAAAATACTCATCGCTAATCGTGGTGAAATCGCTATGCGGGTAATTCGAAGTGCTCGAGAAATGGGCATACAAACTGTTGCTATCTACAGTGAAGCTGATCGCAATGCCCTACATGTACGTTATGCTGATGAAGCAGTATGTATTGGCCCACCACCCTCTTCTGAGTCATACCTATTGGGAGATAAGATTATTGCTGTTTGCAAAGATCGCAACGTAGATGCCATTCATCCAGGCTATGGTTTCCTTTCGGAAAATGCCGACTTCTGTCGCAAAGTGACTGATGCAGGACTTATCTTTATGGGACCTTCGCCTGAGGCTATTGAAGTTATGGGAAGTAAACTGGCAGCAAAAGCCGCAGTTTCTAAATATGACATTCCGATGGTGCCAGGTACCGAAGAAGCTATTACAGATATCGCAGCTGCTAAAGAAATTTCCTTAGAAATTGGCTATCCGATTCTCATAAAAGCAAGTGCTGGAGGTGGAGGAAAGGGAATGCGTGTGGTCCAGAATCCTGAGGAATTTGTCGAACAAATGGAAAGAGCCATAAGTGAGGCACAATCTGCCTTCGGTGATGGTTCGGTATTTATTGAGAAATTCATCACTTCACCAAAACACATAGAATTTCAAATTATCGGTGATCAGCATGGCAATATTCTTCATTTATTTGACAGAGAGTGCTCTATACAGCGAAGACATCAAAAAGTAATAGAAGAAGCGCCCTCTCCTACCTTGACACCTGAGATTAGAAAAGTCATGGGAGAAGCGGCTGTCAAAGTCGCCAAAGCATGTAATTATTACGGTGCAGGAACTGTTGAATTCATCATGGATGAAGATAGAAATTTCTTTTTCCTGGAAATGAATACCAGACTACAGGTAGAGCATCCTGTGACAGAGCAAATCACAGGTATTGATTTGGTCAAAGAGCAAGTCAACATTGCCGAAGGCAAAGCTATTAGTTTCAAGCAAGATGATTTGAGCATCAATGGCCACTCAATAGAATGTAGGGTATATGCCGAAGATCCTGCCAACAACTTTTTGCCGGATATCGGCAACTTAAAGACTTACATCCGACCACAAGGTACAGGCGTACGTGTAGATGACGGATTCGAAGAAGGAATGGATATTCCGATCTATTATGATCCCATGATTGCCAAACTTGTAACATTCGCAGATAATAGGCAAGCGGCTATTGATCGCATGGTCAGGGCTATTGACGAATATAAGATTGTAGGATTGGAGACCACCTTAGGTTTTTGTAAATACGTCATGCAGCATGATCTATTCAAGGATGGATCATTTGACACTAATTTCGCAGCCAATCATTTTACTCCAGACAATCTTAAAACCAAGTCAACAAAAGATATAGAGCACATCGCAGCCCTTCTCGCTGTGAAGTTGTTGGAAGAAAAGAAGACAACTCCATCTGGAGCTGCCACAGTTCAGATATCTGAAAGCAAGTGGAAAAATAGAAGATTCTAATATGGCTGAAATACTTCCGATTAAAGCATGGAAATACAGTCCCGAGCTTAATGATCAGATTGAAGACTTGGTATCTCCGCTGTTTGACGTAGTTTCTGAAAAACAGCGCAAACGATTGTATGAAAATAAGTACAACAGTATTCATCTCTCTGTTCCGCTGGGAGATCGAGCTGCTGACTTGGCTGCTAAGCGACTACAGCAATGGAAAGATGAAGGCGTAATTATCCAAGATCAAATTCCTGGCATCTATGTGTATTATCAATATTTCACTTTGGCTGGAAGTCATAAAGAATATTGCCGCAAAGGATTTATTTGCAATATAAAGGCATATGATTGGGATGAGAAAATCATACTTAGGCATGAGAACACCATGCCGCACTCGGTCAATGATCGCCTTGAGATATTAGAAAAAACCAATCTCAATGTCAGTGCAACACATGGTCTGTATGCTGATGCTGAAAAAACGCTGGATAGCTATATGGACGAAGCCATTGGTTCACCTATTTATGAAACGGAAGATTATCAAGGTGTCAAAGATGTGCTGGCTGTAATACACGACCTGGAAGTGATCAAGATATTCGTCAATAAAATTAAAAGTCAACAAATCATCCTTGCTGACGGCCATCACAGGTATGAGGGCTCATTGGCATATCGCAAATCACAAATGGCACTCAATCCCAGCCATACTGGTAAAGAAGGGTATAACTACCATTTGATGTATTTGACCAATATACATGCAGGTGATCTAAGAGTGCTTCCTACGCATCGATTGATCTCTGGTCTGCCTGACTTTGATGAACAAAAACTTCTTAAAGCACTAAGTGAGTTCTTCATTATTAAAGATCTTGAAGAAGCTCATGCCGTTCATGAAATTATCTTGGGAAAACAATGGGCTTTTGGACTTTTGCTCAAAGATAGAACTCATAAATTGCGTTTGAAGCCCGAAGTACATGCCTCCATGTCTTGGAAATTTCCACAAGTGGTGAAAGATTTAGACCTGACAGTGATGCACTATTTCGTCTTTGAAAAAGTCTTAGGAATCGTAGGTCAGGATCAGAGATCCTCACCTTATATCTCATTTGATAGAAGTTTTCCTGATTGTTTAACAAAAGTAATCAGAGAAGAGGTACAGATGGCATTAATCACCAACGACATTTCGATGGAAGAAATCAAAAATGTTTGTGATAGTGGTTATACCATGCCACAAAAATCTACTTCATTCTATCCTAAGACAATATGCGGTTTCCTTTTTAGCTCTATAAACGAAGATGAATTTCAATCGCCCGTTAATACTAGCCTCTAAGAGTCCGCGAAGACAGCAATTGCTCTCAGAAGCAGGTTTTGAGTTTGAAGTGCGCACCAAAGAAGTAGCTGAAACCTATCCTGATGACCTTTACTATGAAGACGTTCCCTCCTATTTGGCTTCAAAAAAGGCAAGCGCATTACTTCCAGAAATTGAAGATGAAATTGTCATCGCATCAGATACCATCGTAGTATCTGATGGTGATATTCTTGGGAAACCAACCAATCATCAAGATGCCGCTGCGATGCTGAATACACTCTCAGGAAAAGAGCATCAGGTAATTACCGGGATTTGTCTACTCAGCAAGCATAAAGAAATTGTGTTTTCAGATACGACCTCAGTTGTTTTCAAATCACTCACTCAGCAAGAAATAGATCACTACATTGTCAATTTCAAACCATTTGATAAAGCAGGAAGTTATGGTATTCAGGAGTGGATAGGAATGATCGGAATCACCAGCATCACCGGCTCATATTACACCGTGATGGGATTGCCAGTCCATAGATTGTATGAGGAGTTAGCACGTTTTAACAATTAAATGCATCTAATTCCATATCTGAAAAGTTGAGTTATAGACAATTATAGTTAACATTGCCCTGAAGAAGATATCAAATTATGGAAACAAAAAATAGCGTAGAATCATATGGAACTTATGCACTAACTAATGGTAAAAAGTGGTTATTCAACATAGCTCAAAAAATGCCCAAGAACGGACTAGGATTCAAAATTGGTTTGATACTGCGAAAACTGGTATTGATGAATAGATTGCAGATCATTGATGAAACGCAATTTGAATTAAAGCTAAGGCTGTATCCATTGGATAATTTAGGCGATAGGTTTCTTTTATTTATGCCCAAGTATTTCGAATATGATGAATTTCAATTAATGTCGGAATACCTCAAACCAGATAGCACGTTTGTCGATATTGGTGGAAATATGGGGATTTACAGTTTGATAGCGGCCAAATACATCAAGGAATCAGGAAATATCTTGGCTTTCGAACCTAACCCAAAAATGTTTCAACGATTTGAGTTAAACAGAGCAATAAATGACTTTGACAAGACCATAAAGATTCAGCAAATAGGTATTGCTGATAAAGAAAGTGAATTCCTTTTAGTCTTTGGGCATGGCAATTTAGGAGGGGCAAGTATTGTACATGAAAATACAGAGGACAGCTTGATGATCAAATGTAAACTACTACTTGATGTTATAAATGAACAAAACATTAAACAAATTGATTTACTAAAAATCGATATAGAAGAGGCTGAACCACTTGCTTTGAATCCATTCTTCGCAACCGCTCCAAGAGAATTATTTCCTAAAATAGTAATCATAGAATCGGATGATCACATTGACTTTGAAAAATTAGGGTATCAACCTATGATCGCAAAAAAAACAAGAGCTGGTAATATGATCTATAAACTGAATGATAAAACTACTCTTTAGGTAACTGTCAGCAAATCCAACATCCTCTGTTGATCTATAGAATACGCACAGTCAAAATGCTGCTCAGGACAAGCCCGGTGACCGTGCAGACCACATGGGCGACAGTTTAATTCTTTAGAAGTTTCAATAATAAAAGACTGATCAGCAAGTGGTCCAAATCCAAAGTCTGGAATGGTCGAACAATAGATGGCAGCTACTGGAGCATTCACAGCTGAACAGAGATGCATTGGTGCAGAATCATTGACATAGTTCATCTTCGCTTTGTGCATCAACGCAGCTGACTGCAATAAAGATAGTTTACCAGCCAAATTAATGGTTTTTGAATGTTGCGTAGCTGATACAATTTGTTCACATGCCATTGTATCATCAGGTGCCCCAAGCAGATATACCGCAAGGTTTTCTGGTACTTTGTCTATAAACTTGATCCATTCATCCTTAGGATATTGCTTCGTAAACCACACAGAGGTTGGTGCAATACAAATAAAAGAATCTGTCAAATAGGTCTCAATTTTTATAAAATCTTCATTTGTAGGATAAAGCCTGGGTTTGGCTGTGTGTTCATCAGTAATCGAGGCAATCAACGATTGATTGCGGTCTGTCTCATGCTTGTCTCCTATCTGATGGGCGATAGCCACGTTAAAGAACAACGAAAGCGGGTTCTTGTCAAAACCAATGGTAATCTTGCCCCTAGATAATGCGGTGATGAGTCCTGTGGTGAAAAAGCGTTGCGCATTGATTACATAATCGTATCGTGTAGCTCTGATTTCTTTGATGATTTTAAAAAGATTTCTATACTTTCTGGATTTATCAAAAACCAATACTTTATGAATATATGGATGACCTTTGAACAAGCTCTCATTTCCCTTTCTGACTAAAAAATGAATCTCGGCTTCTGGATGTGTGCTATGCAATTTTTCAAGCATTGCAGTCGCCAGGATCACATCACCAATGAATGCTGTTTGAATAAGGAGTGTTTTTCTTTGATCCATCAACGATTCTAAAATAGACGATTGGCTTGTTCCAGGTCTTCTACAAAATCTACCTCTAAGCAGTTGTATTTCGATATGTCCACCGCCTTCACTTTGATTCCATCTTTTTCAATGGCCTCTTCAATTCCTTTCTCAAAATAATCATTGGCTTCGCAAGCTTCTAATCTTTGCACCAATGTCGCTATATCAGTTTGTGAGATAAAATTGATTCCGACTGCCTCACCAAGTCCATTTTGAACTTGCTTAGATATTTCATTGATATATCCTGCGTCATCGAGTGTGTATTTCACTTCTTCTTCTCCTACCTCCTGATTGTTGACACAAACAAAAGACTGTTCGGCCTCAATGTATGGTTTCAACTCGTCAAAGATGCGTTCATCAAAGACCACATCTCCATTCATCCAAAGAACAGATTCCTGCTCATGCTTTTGGAGTGCCATCAATAAGCTTTTGGAAGTATTGGTTTGATCAAAAATCTGATTGTAGATATAAGATACATCAGGAAACTTCTCCATGATCAAATCCTTCTTATACCCCACTATTACATTGATGTCATGAAAATTGAAATAGCAAGCAATATTCTTAATCTGCCGTTCCATTATCGACTGACCATTGGACAATACGGTAAGTGGCTTCGGTGAAGGATTACCGAGTCTGGATCCAATTCCTGCTGCAAGTATGACTATTTTCATTATTTTTCGATCTGTTCTAAGTGCATATGTTAAGACATTGATTGATATAATAGCACTGGTCGCCCAAAGATAGTTTGCTAGTTTCACAGTGGCAACTTACAAGATGTTTGATTGAAATATTTCATCATCAGTGAGTTAAATGTTCAATTACTGTCGTCCGTTTAAACTTCAAACCTCAAACTTCAAACTTCAAACCTCAAACCTCAAACTTCAAACTTCAAACCTCAAACCTCAAACTTCAAACTTCAAACCTCAAACCTCAAACCTCAAACCTCAAACTTCAAACTTCAAACTTCAAACTTCAAACTTCAAACTTCAGGGTTCAAGGTTTAAGGTTCAGGGTTTCAAAGTGATCTGCATAGCGTATTCGAAGATTTATTCATACTTCCCTACGGAAACTGAAAGACAAATATTTCCCCCACTAGTGCGCTTTTGTAAAGCGTGCTCGATTCAGTCAAGAATTCCCCACTTCCAGTTCGGTTAGTTCTCGCAATCGTAAATTGAAAAATCAGGCTAACTAAAAGTGATAGAAAATCGTTATCTTTATTCAAAAAATAAACAATAATTATGGTGACGATATTGAAATCAGGAGCAGATAAACGTTCGATACAATCTGTTTTAGAAAAAATAACTAAACGTCAATCAAAAAAAGGAATAGATACCTTCAAATATTGTGGGACAGTCAAATTTAAGGAAGATGGTCTGACCCTACAAAAACAATGGAGAGATGAGTGGGAATAAGCTTTTCTTGGACACGAATATTATTATTTACTTTTTGTCGGGAGACCCCACTGGTCTTAGGGTCTCCCTAAGACTGGCTGGTGGTCGCAGAAAGCTATTTAGAGAATAGTGTGGAAGGCTTACAAGAAGAAGTTCAACAGTTTCATCCGTTGGGATAAATAATATCACTAAACTGAAAATATAATGAAAACGTTATCTTTACAAAAGAGCTTTAAAGGCAAAATATTATGAGAGCAGAAACAATAAAATTAGGACTTATCGATCGTTTAATGAGAATGCAAGAAACCTCTGCTTTACAGTGGGTGGAAAAGTTAGTGATCCAAGTGGAAATGGAAACAAGAGCTGAGGAATCATTGAAAGCCATAGAGAAAGGACAAGTCTTATCGATAGATGAATTTAGAAAGGAAAACAGGAAATGGCTGAAGAAAAAATATACAAAATAGAAATTGCTGAACCTGCCAAAAATCGCTACCACGAAAGAGTATTGCCTTACCTTTATGAAAATTTTAGCTTTGAAAGAGCCATTGAAATAGATGAAAATATTTTAAGTACAGCTCTAACATTGGACAAAAAGCCAAATAGAGGAAGTAAAGAAAAATATTACTGTCGTCCGTTTAAACTTCAAACCTCAAACTTCAAACTTCAAACTTCAAACTTCAAACTTCAGGGTTCAAGGTTTAAGGTTCAGGGTTTCAAAGTGATCTGCATAGCGTATTCGAACATTTATTCATACTTCCCTACGGAAACTGAAAGACAAATATTTCCCCCACTAGTGCGCTTTTGTAAAGCGTGCTCGATTCAGTCGAGAATTCCCCACTTCCAGTTCGGCTAGTTCTGACAGTCTCAAATTGAAAAATCAGTCCAACTAAAAGTGATAGAAAATCGTTATCTTTATTCAAAAAATAAACAATAATTATGGTGACGATATTGAAATCAGGAGCAGATAAACGTTCGATACAATCTGTTTTAGAAAAAATAACTAAACGTCAATCAAAAAAAGGAATAGATACCTTCAAATATTGTGGGACAGTCAAATTTAAGGAAGATGGTCTGACCCTACAAAAACAATGGAGAGATGAGTGGGAATAAGCTTTTCTTGGACACGAATATTATTATTTACTTTTTGTCGGGTGATCAAACTCTTGCAGAACTCATAGACGAAAAAACCATTTACGTATCTTTTGTTACCCAACTTGAATTACTTAGGGATTGTTATGAAATAAGTCGAAGAATTAGAGACAGTGTACTACGAGAAGAAATAACCCACGGTAAAAAGGAATAGGAGTCTTTGCACTTCCACTAGTCGTGGATTTATCCATACCTGCAACAGGCAATTGAAGCGACCCTACGACCAGGGTCAGAAATGGGCTATGCAGACCTGCCTAGCCGGTCAGGCAGGCACAGCCCATAGTGAGTAACATCTCCGTACAATTTTAGATTAAAAGTTGACAATAAACCCTTACAATCTCTGCTAACTTTGTAATTTCACTTTTCAAAATATTCATTTATGCATGTAGCTATTTGCGGTAACATTGGTTCAGGAAAAACGACCCTCGCAGGGATGTTGTCAAAGCACTACAATTGGAAAGCAGAGTTTGAATCAGTAGATAATAATCCGTATTTGGCAGATTTTTACGAAGATATGCACAAATGGGCATTTCATCTTCAAGTATATTTTCTCAACAATCGATTCAATCAAATCAAGAATATACAGGCAAGTGAAATATCTACCATCCAAGATCGTACGATATATGAAGATGCCTATATTTTCGCAGCCAACTTATTTAAGTCGGGCTTCCTCAATGATAGAGATTACAGCAGCTATCTAAGCTTATTTCACTCGATGATACATCATGTGGAGGCGCCTGACCTTGTGGTCTATCTCAAAGCTGATATCCCAAAACTCGTCAAGCAAATCCAGATGAGAGGAAGAGACTATGAAGATGCGATCAGGCTTGACTACCTCAAAAATCTCAATGACCACTATGCCGACTGGATTGCCAATTATGACCTTGGGAAATTGCTCATCATCGATGTCAATGATATGGACTATGTCGCCAATATCGAAGATTTTTCTAAAGTGGTCAGCAGAATAGATGTAGAACTTAATGGATTGTTTAGTAACCAGAATAAACTAATTAAATAGGTTTTGGAGGATAGTTACAAACATCGCGGCATGCGTAAGAAGTTGGTGAAGCTTCTGCAAAGCAAGGGTATTGCTGATATCAAAGTGCTCAATGCTATAGGCAAAGTGCCCAGACACTACTTTTTTGACAATGCCTTTGTAGAACATGCATACCAGGACAAGGCTTTCCCTATCGGTGAAGGACAAACAATCTCACAACCATATACGGTCGCTTTTCAATCTGACAAACTCGCCATAGCACCCGGTGACAAGGTGCTGGAAATAGGCACAGGTTCTGGGTATCAGGCATGCGTATTGCTGGAACTTGGAGCTGTGTTGCATACGATTGAATATCAGAAGGTACTGTATGAACGTACCAAAGTATTTCTTCCCAAAATGGGTTATAAAGCTAATTTCTATCATGGAGATGGCTCAAAAGGGATCGCCAACAAAGCTCCTTTTGATAAAATAATTGTGACAGCTGGTGCGCCAACTGTCCCAAATAGTCTGATCAAACAGCTCAATGTAGGAGGAATCCTTGTTATTCCTGTTGGTGACAATGAACGTCAAAAAATGTTGAAAATCACCAGGCTTCCTGAAAACAAAATCAAAAAAGAGGAATTTGATTTTTTCAGTTTTGTACCTTTGCTGGGTAAAGAGGGTTGGGGGAATGAATAGCGATTGGCTGTTAGCGATTGGCTGTTAGCGATTGGCTGTTAGCGATTGGCTGTTAGCGATTGGCTGTTAGCTGTTAGTCAATAGTCATAAGCTAATGAAAAACCACTTGTAATTTGATGAAACCTCACTAATAGCTAACGACTAAAAGCTTACAACTAGTAATATGGCAAAAAAGAAAAAAACTGCACAAGATTCGTTCGTCAACATGACAGAATTGGTCCTTCCCAATGATACCAATACACTCAATAACCTAATGGGTGGACGCCTGCTACATTGGATGGACATAGTCTCCGCCATCGCAGCACAAAAGCACTCCAATAGAATAGTGGTCACCGCATCTGTTGACAATGTGTCTTTTGGCAAAGCCATACAACTGGGAAATGTGGTCACACTCAAAGCTAAAGTGACTAGAGCCTTCAATTCCTCTATGGAAGTTCACATTGAAGTCGAAGCAGAAGACATTCCAAATGGCACCAAATTCCAGAGCAATGAAGCATTTTACACATTTGTGGCTGTTGATCAATCTGGAAGACCGATTGATGTAGCTGAGCTCATTCCTGAAACGCCTGAGGAAATCGAGCACCATGCTGGAGCACTCAGAAGAAGACAATTACGACTGGTATTGGCCAAAAGAATGAAACCTGAAGACGCAACAGAATTGAGGTCAATTTTCAATTTAGATAAATAATCATGAATGAAGACAATGCTTTCCTTCCACACTTCATCGATGAAGAAATTTACGTCATAGACGAAGCATCTTCTATTGAAGAAACTAGTGAAAGACCAGAGGTTAAAACAGAAAATACTGAACAAGTAGTTAAAGAACCTGTCAAACAAATAGCAGAAGAACCACAGCACGGATATGAAGCACCTAGCTCCTCTGCAAAAACTTCGGAAAGCTCGCAGAAAGTCGAACAAGTATATAAACCAAGTGCTTCACTTACTTATCTGGGGCAAAATGACAAGGATGTTCTTCTAATTGTAAACAGTATTTCTACTGAAGAAAATGCTTTTTTAGAGAAAGTCTTGGGTGCTGTTAAATTATCAATGGGCGACTGTGCACTTCTGAAGCTATCAGAGAACAGTTCCCCTGAACATCATCAACTTATAAAAGAGTTCCAAAGCGAGGTAGTCATCAACTTTGGAGGTGATGGCTTATCATTTCTTCAATCTATCAACAAGTACAAAATCACTTTTGTAGCAGATAAAAAAATACTTCAAGTTGATCATTTAAGCACCATCATGGCTGATGTCACCAAGAAGAAATTACTTTGGGAATCTCTGCAGCAATTGTTTTAGTTATGACGGTTCTGCCACGAATTTAATGGAAATACTAAGGGATTGTTATGAAATAAGTCGAAGGAATTGATGAATTTATTTTTTTCTTTATCAAGGCAAAATTTTCAAGCATCCGCCAGCTGGCGGACGGTTTAAAATTTTAACGCTGAGTCCACTCCGAAAAGTCTAGTTTCGGTTCGTGAGGACACGAACCGAGGAGAAAATTAGCGAATACGCTTGTTTTGGAGTGGTTGAAAAAGTCAAAAATGTGAATTTTGACTTTTCGGAGTGGACTCAACGCTGGGAAAGGGGATAAGAAAGAGTCAAAACGATGAGTTATTTCATAACAATTCCTAAGTGACATTTTCTCTACTGTTCTTGTCCAACTACCCAAAAGTCAAAAGAAAATTGGTTAACTAAGGTTGATGAAGTCGTGACGGAAATTGGGCTTGAAGGATATTTCATTGAACAATGGGCTACCGATAGGTTAAAGGTAATTTGTGAATGAAAACGCCTTAATCAACCAATTCCTAAATTAACTAATGATCAAATATGGAAAACAAGAGCAAAGATTAACTAGTGTTAAGTTAAGCGTACTGTGTCGTATAAGTTGCCGATATTTTTGTTCTAGACAATGCGAAAAACATGAGCCTAGCCGTAGCTAAGGGAGTGTTTTTCAAAGAAGTATAGGGCAAAAAGATCAAAGCTTGGTTCGGCTAA
>Ga0209634_1002789_pt1 | contig 12094 bp, 10 predicted proteins | sample LinPmetageLP40_FD_184043 | JGI IMG/M metagenome (GOLD analysis project Ga0209634, IMG submission 184043) | Marine viral communities from the Pacific Ocean - LP-40 (SPAdes) (version 2) | ecosystem: Environmental > Aquatic > Marine > Oceanic | place: Pacific Ocean | collected 2010-08-26 | reverse complement strand
GTAATTTTCTCTATTTATAATGGGGTCTTTTAGTGTAATAGATAAAATTACTTACAACATTAAATTTAAATATGATAAATATAAAAAAACCCCATTTACATTTAGTATTATTTTAAATAATAAAATATCAAATAATGAAAAAATAAAAATATTCAAAAACTTATACAAACAAGATAAAAATATTTTTAAATATGGTGATATAACAGGAACAAATTTATTATATCCACTTGTTTTAGATAATAATTACAATTTACTTGAATATATGTATAATCAAAATATTGATTTTAATTCATACACACCAATTAATACTTTTCATATATTTAAATTAGCCTACAATAAAGGAGTATTAACAAATAATTATGATATGGCTAATTTAATTTGGAAAAAAATAAAAGATAAACATAGCTTTTACGAGACAAATAAATTTGGTGATAATTTAGCTCATTTTATAGTTAAATCAAGAATTAATACAAAAAAAGGTAATTATAAATTAGAAAAAGAAATTCTAAAAAACAATAATAATTGGAATGGTATTAATTCAGATAAACTTAGTGTATTAGACCTTTTAACTAAACTAGATTATAATAAATATCATGATGTAATTGATAGTATAAAGGTTTTTAAAAATTATTCAATTAAAAATAATAATACAAATAAAAAATGGATCAAACAAATATCTAGATTAGATAAAATAACAAGCAATGATGTTAAATTAATTGAGAATAAATATAGTCATGGTAATCTTTTTCAAGCTAGATTTACAGATATTGCTATATTTGGTAAATATCTAGATACAAAATATAAAAATTTATATTTTCCTATTACTAAAAAAAAAATTAAAATAGATTATTCAAAATTTAAGGAATTAAATTATCCAGCTGAAATGTTAATTAATAATTTAAATTTTCCTTGGATAATTATTTGGAATAATAAAGATAATTATTTTATTCATCCTTATTTAACAAAATTGATAAAAAAGAATAAAAAAAATTATGATTATGGTTTTGTATATTTAAGTTTAAGTTTACCAAATGATGGATTACATGCTTCCTTAGTTTTTTATGATTTTAAAAATAAAACAATAGAAAGATTTGATCCATATGGTAATACAGAAGATTTAGATGGAGATATAGATAATGTTTTAGCTAAAGAATTAGCAATTAATGGTTTTAATTATATTAAACCATCAAGATATTTACCAGTAGCAGGATTTCAAACAATATCAGATGAAAATAATATTTTAAATACAAAATTTGGTGATTTTGGTGGTTATTGTTTAGCTTGGTGTATTTGGTATATAGAACACCGAATGAGAAATTATAATATAGATCCTAAAACACTTGTTAGAAAAACCTTGAATAAATTTTTCAAATCTAAATATAAGCCAATGGAATTTATTAGAAATTATGCAAATAAAATAAATGAATATAGAGTGGAATATCTTACAAATATGGGGATGCCATTAAAATATACATCTAATGAAGTTTTACCAATGGATTGTTTAGAAAAACTTCGTAAAAGAATTAATTCTGAATTTTAAAATAATAATTAAATACCATCGATAAAGTTTGTTCCAATATCAATAGTATTAGTTTCTTGATTTTCTTTTAGTTGAGATTCAAAAACAAAAGCTTCTTCAGGTTCATCATCACTTTCTTCTTCCTGTTCAACCGTATTAAGAGCACCTTCCTTACTTAGAGTAGATTGTTGATCAGCGGTATAACGGAACATGATTTGATATTTTCCGTTTAGATCATCCGATAAAGGTTCAATTAGAACCAAATCACCAACCCTCATTTTAACTCTTTGAAGGGCACCTCTGATAGAACAATGCTTCTTATCACCCTCTATGGTTTCAGCCGTAAATTGTCGGTTTCCCCTGAGATCGGTGATCTTAGCGTACTTCTGTTCAATAGATTTATCTGCACGAATCATCTCTTTTGGTTTTCCTCTGTGACGAGTATTATTATGACCTCCTCTTCCTTTTTGTGGCATTATAATTTATTATACATAAAAAAATACTTTTTCAATTTTTTAATTAAAAAAATTTAAGCAGAACAATTGTCACAGGGTTCATCATTTTGTTCTAACTTTTTTTGTAAATTAGGATCAATTGTAAATTTGATCGCCCCTTTTGCTGCTTTTGTTCTTAGATAATACATTCCTGTTTTTAGGCCATTTTTCCATCCCCACATATGGCATGAATTTAATTTTTTATAATCTGGTACTGGCATAAATATATTCATACTTTGGGTTTGATCGACAAAGGGTCCTCTTGCTTTGGCTTGTTTTAGTACCCAGATTTGTTTTATTTCCCAAATTGTTTTATATAGATCTTTTAATATTTTTGGGATTGATGATATTTTTTGAATACTGCCATCATCGGCAATGATAATTTGTTTAATTATTTCACTCCATTCTCCAATACTAATAAGATCATTAATTAAATGTTTATTAACTAGAATAAAATCACCTGCAAGTGTTCTTCTAGTATATATATTATTTGTAAACCACTCAAAACATTCTGTGTTACCCATAATTTGGGAAGTAGATGCGGTTGGCATTAGAGCAGTTACTAGAGAATTATGAATTCCGTGTATTTTTATCTTTTCTTTTAATTCATCCCAATTACAATGTTTAGGTTGAACATTCCAAAGATCAAACTGATATTGACCTTTAGATATAGGCGAGCCTTCATATGTTTCATAAGGATGTCCTATTTCGTTTGCTCTATCATTACTTGCTGATAATGCGCCATGATAAATTGTTTCCATCATTCTTTCATTGAAATCTACAGCTTCTTGGCTCTCAAAATTTATTTTCATTCTTGCTAAAGTATCAGCAACACCTTGAATACCCAAACCAATTGGTCTATGTTTCTTATTTGATACTTCTGCTTCTCTAGTAGGATAATAATTTACATCAATAACTTTATCTAAATTATTTGCGGCAGTATATGCTATTTTCCAAAGGGTATCAAAGTTGTATTTATCAGCAGTAAAACATAATAATTGGTTAAATCCTCCTATATGTTTTTTACCATAAAATATTTGAGGAAAAGTAAATTTATTTATACTACAAGAACCGCCTTCACAATCATTTTTTCCATTAATTTGTACTTTAAGATCTATCATTTCATCTTGTGTAGGTTCAATTTCTGTAAATTTATAATTTTTGTTGGACAAATATCGTTTAGCCCATCTACAATAGTTACAATCTTTCTTTGTATAAATAGTCCATTGAGCACGATTTTTAAATGGAACAAGTCCTTTATTAATAGCAATAGATGCCAAATTACAAACAGCATGTTCTTTATCGTCTGAATATTCTACTATTTCAGCACAAAGATTACTACTTTTTATAATACCAATATTTTTTTGATTTGATTTTTTATTAATTGAATCTTTATATAACATATATGGTGTTCCGGTTTCAATTTGAGAGTCAAAAATCTTTTCCATTAACTTTCTTGCTTTAATAACTTTTCTAAATTTACCTTCTGTTACATACTTATTATATAATTCTCTATATTCATCTCCATAACATTCATTTAATCCTGGTGCTTCATCTGGACAAAATAAATACCAATCACCGTCATTTTGAACATGTTCCATAAAAAGATCAGAAATCCATAATGCTGTAAAAAGATCACGAGCTCTTTCAGTTTCTGGACCAAAATTTTTTCTTATTTCTAAAAAATCTAAAATATCAGGGTGATGTGTCTCTAAGTAAATAGCAAAACTACCTTTTCTCTTACCGCCTTGGTTAACATATCTAGCAATATTATTATATACTTGTAACATAGGAATAATTCCAGAACTTGGACCATTAGTTCCTCTGATAATGCTATCCTTTGCCCTGATATTACTTACATGAACACCAATACCTCCACCCCATTTAGATATTTGTGATACTCTATCCCATGTTTGTGTTATTCCTGATAAACTGTCATCAGTACCAAGTAAAAAACAACTTGATAACTGAGGTCTATTTGTTCCAGAATTAAATAATGTAGGAGAAGCATGTGTATAAGATTTTGTAGATAAGTAATCATATGTTGATTTTGTATTTACAAGATCACCTTTGTTAATAAAGCTTGCTACTCTCATAAACATATCCTGTGGTCTTTCATAAATATTTCCCGATTTAGCATTACGAATTAGATAAGCTCGTTCTAATGTTTTAAAACCAAAGAAATCCAAATCATAATCTCTATTATAATCAATCATATTATTTATTTCATTTTTATTTTCTGTTACCCAAGATAACCATTCTGAATTCAAAAGTTCTTTTCCATTATTATTTGTTTCTATTTGTATAGTAGCCATTGTTTCTGTAAAATTATTTGTAGTTTTTTTATGAAGATTACTAACTAAAATTCTTCCTGCTAGATTTCCATATAGAGGATTAATAGTACCCATGTTCATACAAATTTTAGCAGATTCAATATCAAGTTCCTCAGTTGAGATTCCTGAATATATTGATTGAATTACTTTCTGAGCAATTAAAAGTGAATCAAGAAATTCTTTTTCATCTTTTCTAATTAATTTATTTAATCTGTCTGTAATTTTGTCGAATTGTATCTTTTCGGAAGAACCATCTCTTTTAACAACGAACATAATACTAGTATTATTCATATAAATAGATAAAGATTCATTTTTTTTTAAATGTTTTTCTATTTATAAAAATGAATGAGAGTAAATCATCCTCTTGTATAAATATTGAATTAAAAAAAAATTAGTATTTATAATATTATTATGAATAGTATAACTTATTGTCAAGTTAAAAACTGTAGATTTCCATATTCTCATACAACAAAAGGACATTTTTGTGGAAAATGTAATCAATATGGTCATGGTATTTTAGAATGTGGTAACATTGAAAAAATAAGAAAATTAGAAAAAGATAATACAAAATTACCTGATAATATTCAATGCTCCCATAATTGTAGATACAAGAAATATCATATGACACATGCTCATCATTGTAGTAAATGTGGAAAAAGACATCATGAAACACATTGTATAATCCAAGATTATAATACTTTTGATGATAGATTTAAGATATCAGAAAGTAATAATTTTGATATAAACTTATTTCAACAAAGTGGTATTAATTCATATATTAATGTTTATGTTGGAATGGGATGTATGGTTTATATAACAAATAGAAATGGTATAATATCATCGTTGTTTTTACATAGTGACAATCATGGACAATATTCAGAAGATACAAATGATTTACCAATAATGGAAAAATTTATTAATGGAATACCAGAAACAGATATAAATTTATATAAAAAACAGAATAAAGATTTTGAATGCCCTATATGTAGAACATTTGATAATAAAGATAATGTATTTGAGGTAAAAGGAGCAGAGGAAACATGTAAAATATGTTTACAAAATAATGTTGAAATATATTTTCCAAATTGTAAACATATAATTTGCTGTAAAGAATGTTTTCTAAAACTTTAATCGAAATATATTTAAATAATTATTTTTTTAATTAATTAATGAACAGTATTAAGGAGTTAATCCTTGACTGTAAATATCTAGGTAAAATATATTCACCTCTTGAATTTAGAAATGGAAAAAAATTTCCCTTTAATGATAATAAAGGTTTAAAACAAATATCACAACAACTTTTTAGTTCAAAATATAATGAATTATCAAAAAATAAAATAAAGTGCTCATTAAAATTAAATGAAAGAATGTTTATTTTATCTCAAAAAGATAATTCTGAAAATATTTTTTTTAATATAAAACCAAATGATCCAAATATAAGTTGGTATTGTTTATCATCGGTAAGTAATAAAAAATATCATGTTTTTATGACTTTAGAAAGATTAGATTTAGGTTATGTTGTTTGTGGTCATATTTTTTCCATAAAAGGAAATAAAAAAATAAAAGATTTATATAAAATATTTCATTATAATTATTTAAAAAATGATCATACTGAATATGATTTTTTTACTATCCATGAATTAAATAATTTACCTAGAGCATTAGAAAATACACATTATGAATATGTTCCTAATAATTTAAATACTAATTTAAATGAAGAATATTTATACAGTGAATTACCAGAATTACCAAATATAATTCCTAATGATGATCAAGAAAATATGTTAAATCAAATGTATGATGGTAGATATTTTAATACTGATGATACATATATTTTATTAGATAATGAATCTAATTAAAAATCTTCGTCTGCTAAAAATGTATTTTCTCTACCAGTATTTAGTACAGCCGCCTTTTGATATTGTGTAGGTCTACTTTCAAAAAAGTTTGTTTTCCCTTCAACCGAAATTTTTTCCATAAAATCAAAAGGATTTTTAGTGCCCCATATTTTATTAAATCCTAGAGATAATAGTAATCTATCTGCTACAAATTCAATATATTGACTCATTCTTTCAACATTCATTCCAAGTAATGAACATGGTAGGGCTTCGCAGATGAATTCTTGTTCGATTTGTACAGCTTCTCTAAACATTTTATGTACTTCATCTTCAGCTAGTTTATTATTACAAAGTTGATGCATCATACAAGCAAATTCTGTATGCATGCCTTCATCTCTAGAAATCAATTCATTACTATCACAAAGTCCTGGCATAACATTTTGTCCCTTAAGCCAGAAAATAGCAGCAAAACTTCCAGAAAAGAAAATACCTTCTACAATAGCAAAAGCAATAATTCTTTGAGCTAGTGAAGCATTTGTATTTTCAATCCAGCTGATTGCCCATTCTGCTTTTTTTCTAATACATGGAAAATTAGATATAGCATTAAGTAATTTTTCTTTTTCTTCTTTGTTTTTAATTATATTATCAATTTGAAGAGAATAAGTTTCAGAGTGAATATTTTCCATCATAATTTGAAATTGATAATTAATTACAACTTCTAAAACTTTAATTTCTCTAGTAAATCTTTCTGCTAGATTAATATTTACAATACTATCACTTGCTGCGAAAAAGGCAAGAATCATTTTAATAAAATGTTGACTATTTTCAGAAAGTTTGTTGAAATCATCTGCATCCTTACTGAAATCTATTTCTTCAGGTGTCCAAAAAGATGCCATTTGTTTTTTGTAAAAATCCCACACATTTGGTTCTTTTATTGGATGAACAGTGAGTCGAGAATTCTTATCATCAAGTAAATATTCATTTGACATATATATTATAATAATATATTTAAATATTTTAAATCAATTTTTTTAATATTTAAAAATTAAATTTATATAATATTAATGATCAACTATAACAATTTGATTGATAGTGTAGAACTGGTTCACAAACTCGATTTAAAGGAATTTAAACAATTATCTGATGAAGAAAAGGAAAGAAGGTGTATGGAATTCCATAGTCTTTTTGAATCCGATGATTTATTTACTCTTTTTATAAACAGTAAAATTAAATTATTTTCTAGTAAAACTGAAGAAACACATGGTGTTTCTACATGTTTGTTTAATGATGATGTAAATTTAAAATCATTATTTAATAATCAACCAACAGATATTAAGAATGTATTTTGGCATCATCTATTTAAAATTTATTTACAAGTTGAAAAAAGTAGAGAAAATTCTAATGAAAAAAGAGTTAATGTATTAGAAAATTTAACAGAAACTTATACCAATGAAGTTGGTGATAATGTAAAAAATACTATTTTAAATGTTGATGTAAATGAAACAACTGATAATATGCTTGGTGATATTGTAGGATCATTTCAAAGTTTAATTAATAATGACCAAAATCCGTTTGAAAATATTATGAGTATTACAAATGATATTACTCAAAAATATCAATCAAAATTAGAATCAGGCGAAGTTGAACTTGATAAAATTATTGGTGGTATTCAAAATACTTTACCAAATATGGGTGATATATTAAATCAAAATAAAAAAGAACCAGAGAAAGTAGTAATGGATGATAATTTTTCAACTGCAGATGTTGAAGTTGGTGAAGAAAAAGAAAGTAAGGGAATGAACTTATCTAATTTAATGGGTACAATGAAATCTGTGCCAAATATTAATGGATTGATGGATATGGTAAATAAAATGGATAAGATAGACACTATGGAAGAAGCAGAGGGTCTTAAAGAAGAAATGAATAAATATTTAGCAAATGATCTTGGAGTTGATGTAAATGAATTTGAAAATAATTTGAAAACTGTAGAAGATCAATTAGAAAAATCAGAAATTGATACAAGAATAATTGAGGAGTAAATTATTTTATAATATTAAGAATATATTTACAAATTTTTATTTATATTAATATTTATATTAATATAAATAATCTTTTTTTATATTACCAATTTTTATGCGAGGAATAAATTAAATTATACTTTAAACTAAGTTATTTAGATGAAATTATAATTACTATTTGGTTAGGTTTAATATATTACGGAAAATGCTAGATAGACAGCAAATTTAAATAAGGACAAAAAATTTACTATCGGTACATTTAAATAACAATGATATTTGTTATGGGATTATTCCTACAGTTGGTAATTCAAAATTTTTTATTACAACTTTATTTACAACATGTAAAAAATTATACTTTTCTGAACCAAAGTTTGGATTACCTGATGGCGGTTTAATATATCCTTGATTATCAAAATTTTTTATAGATTTTGGAATAATATATTTTTCGATATTTTTAATTAAATTATTAATGTTTTTATGATAAATATGTTTTGGATAAACCTGTAAATTTATTCCTCCGTCTATGTTTTGTCTTATGCATTTGTATTTACCTCTTCCAAATTTATTATATTTTAGTTTTCTTGTATTTTTATATGACTCTACTAAGTTTATATAATTTATTGGAAAATATTTTGTACCTCCTTCATTTATATAATAAGTCAATATTTCATTATAATAGTTTTCATAAATTTTATAAAAAATAATAGTGTTTCCATAAAATGAATGGTCACTATTCATATAAAAAGAATTCATGTCTATATTTGAAAAATGATTTTCTGTTACTGGTTCTAAAAAATAACAATCAGTTCTAGTTTTAAATAAAATATCATAATATTGAAGCCTTTCTTTATAATTTCGTAATAATTTATCTAAATGCCACCATTGATAAATGTTTTTATATGGTATTGTTTTTTTATTTAAGCATTTATCATCTCTACTTATGGTAATTATATTATCTGTTAAAAGTTTTGCTTTTTCATAACAATCATTATAAGTTGATATAAAAATATCAAATTTATTAATGCTGTTATAAAGATTATTAAAATCTTTTATCCTTATTTCTCCAGTTATTAAAATTGCAATTTTAACCATTTATATATAGAGATATAATAAATTTTATAATTATATTGTTTATTTAATTTTCAACTGAAATCATGTTAATATCACTTGTATTAACACTATCAGATAAAATTTTTCGATTAGCAACTGATAAATCAGAATTTTGATTGTTAGTTTTTTCATTTGATGTAGTAAATAAGTTTTCTGAATTATAATTATCAGATGATGAAATGTAAGATGCTACTGAAATACCAGACATCATACTATCAGAATTTCCTTCGTTTTCCATTGAAGCGGCACTTGTTGGTGTCATACTTGGCATTCTTTCCATTTCTTCTTCTGGTTCTCCATGTTCTTCCATATCACTTAACATTTGTGACATGGCACTTTCTTCAACATCATTTCCATTTTCGTCTGATGAACTTGAATCATCAGTGTCACCTTCTTCCCCCATATTTCCACCTTTTTGAGATTTAAAATATTTATACATTTCTGAACTAATAAATGGAGATGTTGCAGATAACATTGATTTTTCAGATTTTTCACTTAATTCATCTAAATTTAACTTTGACATATCAATTTCACTATCTTCTACAACTTGAATATCTGGTAAAGCTACAAATTTTGATAAAGCATTAATTTGGTTATTAAGTGTTTGTTCATAACTGATATTATCAGATAAGGCATCGGTTTTTATTTTATTATAGATTTTATCGAATTCTCTTTCACTATTATGACCAATAATATTACCCATATATAATGGTTCTAGAAATTATTTTTAAATTATTTTAAAATAAAAAATCTAAGCTATTTTAAAATGCAAGAATCTATTTTTATCGCATGTACAATAGTTTTAGTTTATATTTTTATATTATTAAATCGTAAATCATTAAGACTTGTTGAATATAATGGACATAAATTTATGATTCAATCTAAAAACACAACAGAAAATAGTGTCCAATTACTTGGTGAAATTGTTCAAAGATTATTTATATTAAGAAATTATCTTGTAGAAAATAGAAATAAAATTTATAACTGTTGTGATTGTGAAAATTGTTTAGAAGATAATAATACTTGTTCAACAAAAGAATGTAATAATTGTAATGAGTGTTTAAGTTATTTAAAAAATTATCTTAGTCTCGAAGATTTTTACGAAAGTGTTGATTTATTAAAAAATAATTTTAATCAAAACAGAACCAAATTTTATGAAAATATTAATGATACCAAATATACTTCATATTCTGTAAATAAAGGTGAGGAAATGGTTTTTTGTTTAAAAGCAAGAAATATTAATAGAAATTATCATCCTATAGATTTATTAATGTATGTAGCAATACATGAATTAGCTCATTGTGGATGTAAGGAAATAGGACATACTAGATTATATAATAAAATATTTAAGGTTTATTTAATAGTTGGTATAAAATTAAATTTATATAATTATGTTAACTATGAAAATAGTCCTGTTGAATATTGTGGAATGAAATTATCATCAAATATATTAAATTAATGGATTGTATAATTATAATATTATATTTTATCTCAGATTATAATATTATGAAAAATCCAATTAAAATAATTCATAAATATAAAAATAATAATCGAAGAAATCAATATTTTATATATATATACATTGGTTCTCTCGTACCTGATGATATTATGAAAATATTAGAATCTTTTCAAAATAAAAGTTTTTTTGATACTCTTGTTAATTTAAGTAAAAAAAACCTAGAATTATTAGAAGAATATTATGATTCAAAATGGTATAAATATTTTTTTACTAAATATCATTTGGAAAAAGAAATTGAATCAATTAAAAAAAATATTCAAAAAAAAAATCAAATTCAAAATAAATTAGGTAAGGAGTGGTTTAAAAATAATATAGATGAAATTAGTTCAAAAAAAATAACCTATTCCTTTGCTGATAATTATTTTGACTATCTTGTAGCAAGAAATAAAATAAAAACAAAAACAAAAAAAGTAGAAATGGATTTTACAACTTATGCTCAAATAGGCGGGTTTGATGATGTTAACTCTGAAGTTATAACAGATGAAAATATAGATGAAAAATTAGATCAGGAAGATGAAGAAAATGAAGAAATAACTAACATTGAGGATCTAGATGATAATGTCATTGATGATTTTAATCTTGATGAAATTTCCAAATTATATTCCATGGAAAATGTAGAAAATGATAAAAATATTAAGGAAACATCAAAACTAATTAGTGAAGCTATTAATGATAAAAGTTGGGAAAAAAAAGCAGAAAAATTAGGATTAGATTTTGATGATTCTTTAGAAGAAATAACATTTGACTCTAATATTGAAACTGTTTTTAAAAAAATTTATATTGAAGACGATTATATTTATAAGGATGATACAATTAAAACAATGAAGAATAAAATTTCAACTACTATACCTATTAGTGAAAAATTTGGGAAAGATGTAAAACTAATTCCTGAATATTTGTATTTATGGTCAGAATACGATATTTTTAAAAATAATACTAGAAAAATAGATAGAGTTATGGTTGGTCAAAAATGGATTAGAAGAAATGAATTGCTAAAAATTGATATAAAACCAAATGATAATCTGAGTGTTTATGAAAATTTAAGAAATAATTTATCATATCTTAGAGATAGTTTTGGAATTAAAATTAAAAGGGAAGATGATGAAAATAATATTTTAGAAGATTATGATGATTTTAACACTAATAACGAATATTTTATGATTGATATTTTTAATGAGTTAGGGATCAGTTATAATGTTGAGTCTGAAAAAAAGAAAAATTTATTTGAAGTATTTATTAATATTTATTTTCAAATAAATTTTT
>Ga0209634_1002788_pt1 | contig 12095 bp, 11 predicted proteins | sample LinPmetageLP40_FD_184043 | JGI IMG/M metagenome (GOLD analysis project Ga0209634, IMG submission 184043) | Marine viral communities from the Pacific Ocean - LP-40 (SPAdes) (version 2) | ecosystem: Environmental > Aquatic > Marine > Oceanic | place: Pacific Ocean | collected 2010-08-26 | reverse complement strand
CCCAAATAGTTCATGATATTGGGTGTATTCTTGTGCGCGAATTCGACTTATTTTGGTGGGGGTTTTGAATAACGAGTGGGCCACCTGACAAGCCACCATGTTGACCTCATCACTGTTGGTGACGGCCACCAGCATATCGGCATCATCGCCACCGGCCTGAGTTAATACGTGGGGAAAAGAGGCCTTGCCTCGAACCGTGCGAATATCTAGGCGGTTTTGTAGTTCTTTCAACCGCTCGCGGTCGGTGTCCACCACGGTAATGTCATTACCTTCCGTGGCCAGATGCTCGGCCAGGGTGCCACCGACTTGGCCGGCGCCTAATATAATAATTTTCATAGGGTCTAATGAAACCTATTCTGCGTTGCCAATATTTGGTTAAACGTACTTTCTGCCCTTATGCATACCTGCGTATGCATAAGGGCCTAATCACTTTTGCTGACATTATTAGTCATTAAGTGTTGCTTAAAACTGTTGACGCTTTAAGGCTGCTTTTGCAATAACGCATAAAAGAAGCCGTCGTGCCCATTTTTCTGCGGGAATAACTGCCAGCCAAAGCCGGTGTTGACCCCTGTGGATAAACTCATGGGTGCTAATGATGCATCCACTTGCTCATCTAAAAACGAGCAGATGTTATCGCTGTTTTCTATCGATAAAATAGAGCAAGTGGCATACAGTAGTGTGCCGCCTGGTTTTAAAAGACCCCACGCTTTTCTGAGGATCTCGCCCTGTAATTGCGCAAGGTTATCAATATCTTCTTTTTTACGCAGTAACTTAATATCGGGGTGGCGCCTTATGACCCCTGTGGCACTGCATGGTACATCTAATAATATACGGTCAAAGGGTGTGCCGTCCCACCAAGCCTCTGGGTTTTGCGCTTCACCTTGTATGACCTTGGCCGACAGTTTTAGGCGCTCTAGGTTTTCTTCAACCCGGGTTAGGCGCTTAGCATCAGCATCCAGTGCTAGCACCTCAGCTTTGTTATGACTGTATTCTAAAATGTGGCAGGTTTTACCCCCCGGTGCACTGCACGCATCTAAAATACGCTCCCCTGCAAGAGGGGCTAAAAGGGCGGCTGCTAGTTGCGCAGCTTCATCTTGGACGCTGCAACTGGCTTCGCTGAATCCGGGTAAGCCAGTAACATCACAAGCTTGCTCAAGGTAGATAGAAGTAAGTGCATGCTCTCCAGGAAGAGCCTTTATTTCTTTGTTGTTAAGAGTTTGTATGTACTCACTTCTTGGTTGTGACATATCATTGTTTCGCAAACAAAGAGGTGCTTGGTTATTGCCTTGTTCACAAATAGCCTGCCATTGATCAGGCCAGTTCTTCTTAAGTGTTTTAATCAACCATTTTGGGTGTTCAAAGTGAGGCACTTCACTGCTTTTTAATCCATCAATGAGTTCAGCTTTCTCACGTTGAAAGCGGCGCAAGATAGCGTTGAGTACCCCTTTGAATTTGCCAAGATTGAGCTGCTCGCAGGCTTCAACAGTTTCGTTGATGGCGGCGTGCTCAGAAATATTGCTGTGTGCTAATTGATACAAGCCTACCCATAACAGGGCCTGAATAGGGCGAGCGGATTCCGGCAAGGGTTTAACCAATAGTATTTTGCTCAGTGCGTTAATTGAGAAAAAATATCGGCAGCTGCCAAAACATAAATGCTGAAGAAGCGGCTTGTCTTGCTCAAGGCCTTGCTTAGAAAAATAAGCTAAAGCTGATGTGAGGCTTTTTTGCTCGTCCACCACATCAAGTAACACCTGAGCCGCTAGGGCTCGGCTATTTAAAACTGCTGGCATTTAAAGCTCGCTGGCTAAGACGTACTGTTCGTTAAAAGGGTGTTTGCCGTTAAGGATGTCAGCGACCTTCATGGGTTTTTTACCCGGTAGTTGAATCTGCTCAAGGGAAACGGCCATATTGCCACAGGCTATGATGATGCCCATTTCGTTCACGCTTAAAATGGTGCCAGCAAGTGCCGTATGAGCTTGTGGATAAACTTGCGCCTGCAAAATACGAATGCGGTTGTCACCCAATAAGGTGAAGCACATGGGGGCAGGATTAAAGGCGCGAATTTTTTGTACCACTTGCTGAGCATCTTGGCGCCAATCGATGAGCGCTTCGTGTTTGTTCAGTTTATGGGCATAGGTGGAAAGCTCATCATTTTGCACTTCCCCAAGAACAGCCCCTTGTGCAAACTTATTCACAACCTGCACCACGGCCTCGCTGCCTATTTTAGCAAGGCGGTCGTGAAGGCTGCCGCCGGTATCATTGGGCATGATAGGCGTTTCGACTTTATGCAGCATCGGGCCGGTATCCAGCCCTAATTCCATTTGCATCACGGTCACACCGGTTTTATCGTCGCCGGCTTCAATGGCTCGTTGTATCGGAGCGGCACCGCGCCAGCGTGGTAGTAAAGAGGCGTGACTATTGATGCAGCCAAATGTTGGAATGTCTAAAACCGACTGTGGCAACAATAAACCGTAAGCCACCACAATGAATAAGTCGGGCTTTAAATCGGCCAGTTGCTGAACATCTGCAGGGTCTTTAAAGTTAAGTGGTTGGTAGACATCAATGCCATTATTCATAGCCACTTGTTTGACGGCGCTGGGTTGCAGTTTTTTACCACGACCAGCGGGGCGATCAGGCTGAGTGTAAACTCCAACAATATTAGCAGACGTGTTTAGTAGAGCCTCTAAATGTCGGGCAGCAAAATCGGGCGTGCCTGCAAAAACAATTCTCAAGGGAACATCCTTAGGCTGAAAATGATCACGCCGAATTGAATTCGGCGTGGAGATTAAGCGTGTTTGGCGGCTAGGCGATGCTGTTTTTCAAGTTTTTTGCGAATACGATCGCGTTTAGTACTTGAAAGGTAATCAACAAATAGTTTGCCATCCAGGTGGTCCATTTCGTGTTGGATGCACACAGCGAGTAAACCAGTGGCTTCGATTTCGAAATCTTTGCCGTCTTGGTCTTTTGCTTGAATCAAGCAGTGTTCAACACGCTCAACATCTTCGTAGAAGCCCGGAATACTCAAGCAACCTTCCTGCATTTTTTCTTTTTCGCCCTCTAATACAGTGATTTTAGGGTTAATAAAGACAAGGGGCTCGCTGCGGTCTTCGCTGATGTCGATGACGATGATTTCTTCATGCACATCTACTTGTGATGCCGCCAGGCCAATTCCCGGCGCATCGTACATGGTGTCGAACATATCTTTGATCAGTTGACGGTGTTTGTCCGTTACTGTGCCCACTGGCTTGGCTTTTGTACGCAAGCGAGGGTCTGGAAACTCTAAAATATCTAATATAGCCATAAACTTGTGAAGCCTTAGTAGTCATCAGGGCATAGGCCCTGCTAATATTGTATGTATCTATTATATCCAATGTAGCAGCCGGTTGTCTCATAACCTGCGGCATACAAATAAAAATAAGGGATTAACCCATGCTCAACCCCTTGCTTAAACGCATAACCTTGGCCCTATGTGTAGTTAGTTTTATCAGTGTTGCCCATGCCGTGGACCTGAAGCCTGGCCACCCTGTTGAGTATGTGGTCAAAGATGGCGATACCCTGTGGGACTTATCCCAAACTTTTCTAGATGATGCTTGGTTGTGGCCAGAGATTTGGCAGATCAATGAGCAAATTGAAAACCCTCACCTTATTTACCCTGGCGACACCATTGGCTTGGTTTATAAGGGCTCTCAAGTAAAAGTAACGGTTAAACAACGCTCTGCAGCGGTTAATGAAGTAGTTAAGCTCACCCCAACTGCCCGAATCAGCATGCTGGCCAGCGCCATTCCACCGATTCCCATGACCGCTATCTCAAGCTTCATGACTAACAGCCGCATTGTTAAAAGTAAGCAGTTAAAAGGAGCCCCTTATGTGGTGGCCGGTGACGATAACCGAATTTTAGCCGGTGGCGGCGGTAAGGTGTATGCCCGCGGTTTTGATAAAGGCGAAGAGCCGCAAGTCGGTTATGGTATTTTCCGTAAAGGTCAGGTGTTTGTAGACCCTGATACTTCAGAAGTTTTAGGTCTTGAAGCCCGTGAAGTTGGAGCCGGTTCGGTACAAGCTTGGGACGGCGATGTGGCTACTTTATCACTGGGTAATACGCGTGAAGAAGTCATGGCCGGTGACCGCTTACTTGCCACTGAAGACCGCCAAGTGGTGGCGAACTTCATTCCTAGCTCTCCGCCAGATAACGTTTATGGCCGTATGATTGCGGTACTAGGCGGTGTGACCCAGATCGGTCAATATCAAGTGGTTGTGGTGAACCAAGGTGATCGTGATGGTGTGACTGAAGGCAATGTATTAGCGATTTATAAAGAGGGTAATACCATCATTGATCGTGTGACTCGTCAAAAAGTGAAGCTGCCATCAGAGCGTGCTGGCTTGATGATGCTGTTCCGTGTATTTGATAAGGTCAGTTATGGTCTAATTCTAAGAGCGAAAGTGCCGTTGTCTGTGGGCGATGAAGTGCGCAGCCCTCAGTAAGTATGCAAAAGTAAAGGCGAGCATTTAAGTCCATCGCCTGATGCCTTCAAAAAAGCCTTTGGTTAAAGTAACCAAAGGCTTTTTTTATGCCTGAACGAACACAAATAAAGTAAAGGATGGCCGCCATGGATTGGAGTGCACAGCAACTTGCTTGGATAAATTTAGCTTTGGCCCCAGGAATTGGGCCAAAAACATTACAAAAAATAACGGCCGAGGGCGTGAGCCCTTATGATATTTATCACATGCCATTTGATGAATTAAAAGGGCTTGGTCTAAATGAAAAAATTGCAAAATACTTACTGGATCATCCACCCAATAAACCGGATGCGCGAGTCGAAGCGGCTTTACGATGGGAGCAGTTGCCTAATCATCATTTAATGACGCTGGCTTGTGATGACTATCCGGCACAACTTCAACATATTGCCACCGCACCACCCTTACTTATGGTGAAAGGGAACCGTCAGGCACTGAGCTTTGCGCAGGTGGCCATGGTGGGCAGTCGATATCCCACTAGCAGTGGTGCACAGCAGGCTTATGATTTTGCTCAGCAGTTATCCAATTTAGGGCTAACAGTGACCAGTGGATTGGCTCGTGGTGTGGATGCGCTTGCACATCAAGGAGTGGTGGATGTTAACGGCACAACGATTGGGGTGTTAGGTACAGGAATTGATGATGTTTACCCAAAAACCAATCAAACGTTAGCCGAGCAAATTCTTGATAAGGGCGCATTGATTAGTGAATTCCCGTTAGGCACAAAAGCCATGAAGGGTCATTTCCCTCGGCGTAATCGAATTGTGAGCGGGTTAAGTTTGGCGACGTTAGTCGTGGAGGCCACAATAAAAAGTGGGTCCTTAATAACGGCCCGCCAAGCCTTGGAACAAAACCGCGAAGTGATGGCCATTCCTGGTGCCGTGCATAATCCGCAAAAAGCCGGCTGTCATTTTTTAATTCGACAGGGCGCTAAACTCATCGAAACCCCAGAGCAAGTATTGGAAGAGTTAAGCCTGCAATTAGCCCCGCAGAATCAAGCTTTAAACAACAAACAAGGTTGCACACAAGAAAGTAGTGTAAACCTAGACCTGCAAGGTGAGCAGTTAAAAGTGTACGACGCACTGGATTATGATGGGTTAGATATGGAAAGCCTTGTGAATAAAACACGATTGAATGTAGGGCAGCTTTCTATGGTGTTAATGGAGTTAGAATTATCTGGATTATTAAAGCAGGAGCAAGGGTTATATGCCCGCAGCTAGCCTAAGTCTTGCATGAGGGACCCAGCTTAGGTAAGTTGCGCATTCTGTCTTTCCTTGGGCTTCAAAAATGCGTTGGCCAATTACTATTGCAAGTCATGTTATACGAGATGGGGGGGTCATTGCCTACCCAACTGAAACCGTTTGGGGTTTGGGTTGTGATCCTTTTAATATTGGCGCATTAGAGCGTGTTATTGAAATTAAAAAACGAGACGCTGATAAAGGACTGATTTTGGTTGCAGCCAATATCGAGCAATTTGATTTTTTACTGCACGATGCTGATGAGCAAACCATAGAAAAACTCAAGGCCAGCTGGCCAGGGGCAGTGACCTGGTTGGTGCCGCACAACAATAGAGTGCCACAACTTGTTCACGGACAATTTGATACCGTGGCCATTCGGGTAAGCTCTCACCCAATGGTTCAGCAACTTTGCAGTGAAGTGGCTGGGCCAATTGTATCAACCTCGGCTAACTTTTCAGGTAAGCCCACCGTCAGAAGCGCGGTTCAAGCACAGTGTGTTTTAGGTCGGTATTTAGATTTTATTTTGTCCGGCCCTGTGGGTTTGGCAAATGCACCCAGTCGTATTATAGATATGAAAACTGGGCGCGTGATTCGAGGATAATCATGGTTAACATAGACGCGGTAAAGCAGTACCTGTTGGCTCTGCAAGATGATATTTGTGAACAGTTGGCCACAGAAGATGGCGGTGCCACGTTCACTGAAGAAAACTGGGTACGCGAGCAAGGCGGTGGTGGTCGCACACGCGTAATGGCCAATGGAAAAGTGATTGAAAAAGGCGGAGTGAATTTTAGCCATGTGTTTGGTGACACCCTGCCGCCAAGTGCGACAGCGAATCGTCCTGAATTAGCGGGCCGCAGTTTTCAAGCCATGGGGGTCAGTTTGGTGATTCATCCACATAACCCTTATGTGCCAACAAGCCACGCGAATGTGCGATTTTTTGTGGCAGAAAAAGAAGGGGAAGAACCCGTTTGGTGGTTCGGTGGTGGTTTTGACCTGACCCCTTATTATGGCAACGAAGACGATGTGCGAGCCTGGCATCAAACTGCCAAAGATGCGTGTGACCCATTTGGTGACGGCGTTTATGAAAAATACAAAAACTGGTGCGATGAGTATTTTCACTTGAAACACCGCGATGAACCTCGTGGTGTGGGCGGCTTGTTCTTTGATGACCTATACGAAGAGGGGTTTGATAAGAGCTTTGCCTTTATGCAAAGCGTCGGTGATCACTTTATAAAAGCCTATCGCCCAATTATGGCTGCCCGCAAAGCAACCCCATTTGGTGAGCGAGAGCGTAAGTTCCAGTGTTACCGTCGTGGTCGTTATGTTGAATTTAACTTGGTATTTGATCGCGGCACGATTTTTGGATTACAAACCGGAGGGCGCACTGAATCTATTTTGATGTCCTTACCGCCCATTGTTCATTGGGACTATAACTGGCAGCCAGAACCTGGCAGCGCTGAGGATAAGTTATACACCGATTTTTTAGTGAAAAAAGATTGGTTAGCCTAATCGTACTTTACAACTATTCGCCACAGAGGCCATTTGAGTGACCGACTTATATGCGGTAATGGGCAATCCCATTAATCATAGTAAAAGCCCGAGCATTCATGCTCAGTTTGCCGAGCAAGCAAAACAAGATTTAGTGTATAGCGCCATGCTGGTGCCCATCGAAGGGTTTGATGCCGCGGTAAAAGATTTCTTTAAAGGATCAGGCAAGGGGTTAAACATTACCGTGCCATTTAAAGAGCAGGCGTTCGCAATAGCGAGCACTCTGACACCACGGGCCCAAACCGCAAAAGCCGTGAATACGCTGATGCTGCAAGAAGACGGCAGCATTCTCGGTGATAATACCGATGGTGCTGGTTTAGTACGTGATCTGGTTACGAATCAACAGGTGGAACTGACCGGTAAGCGTGTATTGGTGATCGGTGCCGGTGGCGCGGTGCGCGGAATCTTACAGCCATTCTTAGAGCAAAACCCAGAGCAAATTGTCATTGTGAATCGCACGTTTGAAAAAGCGCAGTCTTTAGCGGACAGCTTTCGCGCACTCGGTAATATTCAGGCCCAGACATTTGACGATTTGGCTGCGCCATTTGATGTGATTATCAATGGCACATCTGCAAGCTTAAGTGGCGAGGTTCCACCCCTGCCGGATAGTGTCGTGGGTGAAAACACAGTCGTGTATGACATGATGTATAGTCGCGAACTCACCCCATTTTTAACCTGGGCTCAAAACCTAGGGGTTGCAAAAATCATAGATGGACTTGGCATGCTGGTGGAGCAAGCCGCGGTGAGCTTTGAGTTGTGGCGAGGTAAAAAACCGGACAGCGCGGCCGTGCTCTCTGATTTACGAGAGCAGCTACAAGGCAAATAACTCGATTTGAAAAGTGACTACAAACAAAAAAGCCCCTTAAGAAATCTTAAGGGGCTTTTTTATTAGTCTTCTAAATCCCAATAATCATCGAGCTGCATTTTTTTGCGCTCAAGGTGAGCTTCAATTGCGCGTCGAGCAACCAGTTTGGCAGATGCCTCACTCTTTTTGCTAACGACAATGTTTCCTTTTTTATCAAAATTTACCAGCTCTTCACTGGCCTGATCTTTGATGACTGCAGTTGCTTCCATGGATCACCCTTTTGATTACCTGTCTTAAGACGGCTTATTGTTATTGATAAAGGTGACGACAGCATGACAATAAATGGCTCAAAAAACAATCACTTAAGCCCTGAAAAGGGGACTAGTGTGCATGTCTAAGCATAAACAATGGTTTTTTTGATTGTTTTATGATCATTTTTCACTGTGACGAAGGGAACTGATGCTCTTTTTAACCTTAGCCAGATGCTCAATAAAGTCCGGGCCTTTACGTTGAGCCACACCCACAGCCAAGCAGTCGATTACCAATAAATGCGCGATACGTGAGGTCATGGGAGTAAACACATCCGTGTCTTCGTTGATGTCCACATGAATGGGCAAATCCGCTAAACCACTAACCGGTGTATTCGGCGGCGATAGGGTAATGACATGGGCGCCCTGTTGCTGGGCCATTTCCATTGCGTGTAGCAAATCTTTTGTACGACCACTTTGACTGATGGCCACCACCACATCATCTTTTTGTAACGTAACGGCCGACATACATTGCATGTGTGGATCAGAGTAAGCCACAGTAGAGAACTGCAAACGGAAAAACTTATGCATAGCATCCATGGCCACGGCGCCGGATGCCCCAAAGCCATAAAATTCTACCCGCTTAGATTTATTCAAGGCATCAATGGCGGCAGCTACTTGAGCGGAATCTAAAAAGTTTCGAGTGGTAATAATTTGATTAATGCTGGTATCGAAAATCTTTTTAATGATGTCTGAACTGGTGTCATCTTCGGCGATAGCAAACTGCCCAAGACTATGATGTACCGTATTGCTTTGTGCCATGCGCACTTTAAATGCCTGAAACCCGTTTAAGCCCAGCGCGCGACAAAAACGCACAATAGTGGGTTCGCTCACCATGGCTTCTTGAGCAAGATCCACAATGCGCATGTGAATAACGGAATCCACATTACTGAGCACGTACTCGGCTACCTTCACTTCAGATTTACGCATCTGTGGAATAGCTTGGCGGATTTGATCAATAAAGGGGTTTTGATGAGGCACTGTGGGCTCGCTTCAGGCTTTGGCGCAAGTATAGCGTAAAGTTATTTATTATCAGAAGCCTTAATACCATTCACTGTAAGGATGGACAGTAATCACTGCAAGCTGCGCCGCGCTCAGATATAATGCCCCTTCATTTAATAGACAGCTTGTTATGGACGTTACCGAACTTTTAGACGGGTTAAACCCTCAACAGCGCGAAGCCGTAGCTTCACCGTTAAACCACCAACTCGTGTTAGCGGGAGCAGGCTCGGGCAAAACTCGCGTGCTGGTGCATCGTATTGCGTGGCTTATGCAAATTGAACATGTTAGCCCAGGTTCGATTTTAGCCGTGACCTTTACCAATAAAGCGGCTAAAGAAATGCGCCATCGTGTGGAAGAGCTGACCGGCATCAGCCCCCGCCATTTATGGATCGGTACATTTCACTCTTTGGCTCATCGTTTATTGCGTACCCACTGGAAGCAAGCCAACTTACCTGAGAACTTCCAAGTCATCGATAGCGATGACCAACTGCGTTTAATCAAACGTATCGTGCGCGCCATGAATATTGATGAAAATACCTACCAGCCAAAACAAGCTCAATGGTTTATCAACGAACAAAAAGACGAAGGTTTAAGAGCGGCCCATATACAACCATTCAATGATGAGTGGGCGCAAACCATGGTCACCATCTACGGCGCCTATGAAGAAGCCTGTCAGCGCGCTGGTATGGTGGATTTTGCTGAACTGTTATTGCGTGCCCATGAGCTTTGGTTAAATCAGCCTGCGGTTTTAGCGCAATATCAAAATCGCTTTCGTTATATTTTGGTGGACGAGTTTCAAGATACCAATAGCATTCAATATGCCTGGTTACGTGTGCTGGCTGGCAATGTGGTGCCGGTTATGGCGGTAGGGGATGACGATCAATCCATTTATGGTTGGCGTGGTGCGCGTATTGAAAACATTCAGCAGTTCACCAAAGACTTTAGCGGTGCTCAACAGGTTAAGTTAGAGCAAAATTATCGCAGTACCAGCAACATTCTAAATGCGGCCAATGCGGTGATTGATAACAACCCATCACGTCTTGGTAAAAACCTTTGGACAGAAGGGGAGCCCGGTGAGCTGATTTCATTGTACAGCGCCTTTAACGAACAAGATGAAGCGCGCTTTATTTGTGATGAAATCGAAAGCTGGAAAAAAGCCAACCCTGATAAGCGTTACGAAAATTGCGCGATTTTATATCGCTCTAATGCCCAGTCCCGCGTAATCGAAGAAGCCTTTATTCGTGCCAGTTTGCCGTATCGAATTTATGGTGGCCAACGCTTCTATGATCGTTTAGAAATTAAAAATGCCATGGCCTATTTACGGTTGTTGCTCAATCGCCATGATGATGCCGCATTAGAGCGTGTGATCAATGTGCCAGCTCGTGCTATTGGCGAGAAAACCGTGCAACAGTTACGCTCGTTCGCCCGTGAACATGGCACTTCTTTATGGCAAGCACTGGAGCAAAGTATTCGTCAAAAATTACTTACTGCCCGTGCAGTGACTTCATTAAGTAAATTTGAAGAATTACTGGATGAAATGGAAGTGAGCACGCAAAACATTGAGCTGTATGAACAAGTGGATCATGTGATCCAACACAGTGGCTTGATTGAGCATCATCAAAAAGAAAAAGGTGAAAAGGCCCAAGCTCGCTTAGAAAACTTAGACGAACTGGTTACTGCAGCAAAAAGCTTTGACCCTGAGGCCATGCAAGAAATTCCACCTGAGGGTGAAGAAGCGGTGAGCTACTCATCACCCATGGCGGCGTTTATTGATCAAGCCGCACTGGATGCTGGTGATTCACAAGCGGATGAATTTGAAGACAGCGTACAAATGATGACCCTGCACAGTGCCAAAGGTCTGGAATTCCCGCTGGTGTTCTTAGCCGGTGTGGAGGAAGGTTTGTTCCCTCATAAAATGTCTGCTGATGATCCAAACCGTTTAGAAGAAGAGCGCCGTCTTTGTTATGTAGGCATCACCCGCGCCATGGAAAAACTGGTCATGACCTACGCCGAAAGTCGACGTTTACATGGTCAAGAAACCTTCAACTCACCATCACGGTTTATTCGCGAAATTCCAAAAGAATATTTGCAAGAAGTGCGATTAAAAAGCACCGTGAAAAAACCAGTATCCAACCACTTCAGCACACAAAGCGCCAAAGAAGCCACAGGTTTGAATATCGGTCAGCGCGTTTGGCATGAGAAATTTGGTGAAGGTGTGGTGCTCGATATGGAAGGACAAGGAGCGCAAACCCGCCTGCAAGTGTCGTTCGATTTTGATGGCACCAAATGGCTGGTTTCAGCGTATGCAAACCTAAGACCCATGGATGACTAACTTTCAGAAGCTATTTGCGTCGCTTATGCAGCGTTAATCATTTTATTTAACTCGTTACGTAGCGCTGCTACGCGCCTCGCTAAATAAAATGCTTGCCTTGCCTAAGCCTCCTCAATAACGCTTCTGCATCAGACGTAAACTGTAAGAGTCGTGCACCTGCGCGCGATCACAAAAACTAATTAAAGCCGTTTCGATACGATGGCCAGTTAATACGCTTTTATCTCAAAAGTAATAAAAATATAAAACTAAAATAAAAAGGAGAATATCAAATGAAAGTTATCCTTATGGGTGTATTGGCAATCTTGCTAAGCGCCTGTGGTGAAAAAACAACAGAGGCTGGCGCCAAAAGCGCC
>Ga0209634_1002786_pt1 | contig 12097 bp, 9 predicted proteins | sample LinPmetageLP40_FD_184043 | JGI IMG/M metagenome (GOLD analysis project Ga0209634, IMG submission 184043) | Marine viral communities from the Pacific Ocean - LP-40 (SPAdes) (version 2) | ecosystem: Environmental > Aquatic > Marine > Oceanic | place: Pacific Ocean | collected 2010-08-26 | reverse complement strand
GGTGGGGTCTTGCCAAGTTCTTCACCATAGGTGTCTGTCACTCGGTACACTTGGGCTTCACTCACCTCAACGTCTAAAAATTTCTTAATCAACTCATTACACCTGCCATAACAATCTATATGCCCTGAATAAACCATTAGCTCTTGCATCATAGGACTAATTTGAAAACCATTATTCCCTTTACTAAAAACATTTTGATTGTCAATACTTATCTGACCTAGAGTCGTGAAGTTTTTTTTACGCCTATTTTCTGGAACCTTACCTAAATTACTTTCAAGAACCTCTCGCCCGAGCTCTCTCCATATCGATAAGTACTTTTTCTCATAATCATAAAAATTATCAAGCTCGTTAAGGTCTTGAAGGGCATCATAACGTTTTCCCGCTAGTGCTAAAAATTCCTCCTTTGTCATATCTTTGGGGTTAAGGGTTAATTGTTCATACAATTTAATGATTCTGCGACAATTTGAAATGCACCCGATTAATTGCCTAATTTATTCTGACTTTTATTATATTGATTTTTATTACTGTCGTCCGAGTAAAAAACATGCTGTATTTATTTCTGTGAGAAAAACACCCCTATAATCCCCTCAAGGGGATAGTCGCGATCCTCCCCTTGAGGGGAGACACAGAGGGGTGTTTTTCATTGTGAAGTAAAAAGCTTGAAATTTGAGTATAATCAAACATTTTTGCTCCTTTTAAAATTTACTCGGACGACAGTAGATTTTTATCAACTAAAATACTTCAAATATGCCCTTCTCCGAAAATTATCACAATGGATTGCTGTACCTCGCTCATTTGGTCATTAGTGCTGACGGTGTTATTGATGAACAAGAGCTAAAAGCACTAGAGACAATCAGGGAGAAAGAAGAAATTCCAAGCGAGGTATTTGCTGCCTACAAGGTAGACGTTAGTAGTATGAAAGAAAGGGAGATCTATCAGAAAGCCATTGATCTTGTCTCTACATGTGAAGATGCTGAGCGTTTGAGAGCCTTTTGCTGGTTGTATAAGATTTCAGAAGTTGATGGAAGCGTCCATGTCAAAGAGGTTCGTTTTCTGTTATATTCTGTAAAGCGTGCCAATGTAGAATTTGATGATGTTGTAGCTGCTGCCAAGGATTTCCCACATATATTATAATCACTACCACCACCTTATGAAAAATTTCTTACCACTACTATGCGTATTGGTGCTGGCGATAGCCTGCGATCAACAATCGAGTGACTATAACACAATATCTGCTCAGAATAAATTCTCAGATGAGACACTTCAGCAAATAGCTGATTTTCAAGATAGACGACAAGCGGATAGTTTAGTAAAATTTTTTGAGTATGAGAATTCAAAATATAGAGAAGCGGCTGCTTTGGCATTTGGGTCGTTGCAGGACAGCAATGCCATAAGTTACTTGAATAGATTGCTAAAAGATGTTGATCCTGATGTACGAATTGCCACGATCTACGCATTGGGTCAAATAGGAACACAAAGTGCGGAAAGTAGTCTGCTCTATAGCCTACACATGGAAGACACGATAGCTGTCAGAAAAGAGGTGTTGGCAGCACTCGGAAAATGTATCACTCAGGAAAAATATGAGCAGCTTGCAACTTTCCAACCTCAAGATTCTTTGGAAATGGAGGGGCTATCCTGGGGTCTTTATAGAGCAGCTATCCGGGGAGTGATTACTCCGGAAGCTATACAAACAGCAGTGAATTTTTTATATCCTGAACATACTTTTCAAACAAGGTTAGGAGCTGCACATCTATTAGCGAGAGCACGCAATATTGATATTTCTATGCATACCGATAGTATTTTGGGATCTGCATTGTATGACAAATCAGCATTTGTCAGAATGGCAAGTACCTCAGCTTTAAGAAATAGTCAAGCTCCTGAGGTGTTAACTGCACTAACTGAAACGATCATTAAAGATTCGGATTATCGAGTAAGAATTAATGCCATTCGCGCTATGAGAAACATGGATAGTACGAGAGTGAAACCAGTACTTATGAATAGCCTTCTTGATGAAAACACACAAGTAGCCGTGACTGCTGCTCAGGCACTTGCACCACTACTTTCAAAACAGCACGCACAGAATATCAAGGGGCAACCACTAGCCAAATTGCATTGGAGAGTACGTGCTATTTTGTTGGGGGGAATGTTAGCCGCTGATAATATGCAGTTAGACTTAATTGGTAAAATCAATGAAGCATATGACACTACTGCTAACTTGTACGAAAAAGCTGTATTGTTGACTGCATTGGGCAGTAGCCCATTGGCATATGAGCGCGTAGTCACCGAGTCTTTTGCGACCGAGCATAAGGTCGTCAGTACCGCTGGAATTGGCGCTTTAGCTTCAATGAGAGGACTGGCTGAATTTCCTAATGAGCTCAAAGATGCCTTTGCAGATATGTTAAAAGAAGCCTGTTTATCTGGAGACCTGGCTATGATAGGGACAGCCTCTGGAGTGTTGGTGAATCCTGATTTTGGATATAAGGAAGTTTATGATAGTATCGATTTTTTATATAAAGCAAAAGACAAACTCACTCTTCCAAAAGACAACGAAGGAATGCAAGCATTACAAGCAGCGATAGACTATTTTGAAGATAATGAAATGTCATCTGTGATCGCCAATGAGTTCAATCACCCTATTGACTGGGATTTGATAAAAAGTATAGACGCCAATCAAATGATGACCATAGTAACATCCAAAGGTCAAATAGAAATAGAAATGATGGTCAATGATGCGCCTGGGTCGGTCGCCAATTTTGTTCAATTAGCCAATGCCAAATACTTTGATGGGAAGAATTTCCACCGTGTAGTTCCCAACTTTGTTGCGCAAGGCGGCTGCAATCGTGGAGATGGTTGGGGAGGAGAGGATTACTCCATTAGATCAGAATTGGGCCCACTACACTACAAAGAAGGGTACATAGGTATGGCTTCTGCCGGAAAAGATACCGAAGGCACTCAATGGTTCATTACCCACTCACCTACTCCGCACTTAGACGGTAGCTACACTATTTTTGCCAGAGTGACTAAGGGGATGGATGTAGTGCATCAGCTTGGGATGGGAGACCTTATAATAAGTGTTTCGCCTCAAAACATTGGAGAATAGTATTGTAATCATCCACGTAAAATATTTTTCAATGTATTTTGTCAAAACACAACATTCATTTTTAATTTTATCTACAAATTAGTCCAATACGAGAGGTAAGATTTTTCGCTCACTTTTAGATAATCATCAGTCAAAAGAAGCTCAATAATTATTGCTTTTTGTTAATTTTGAAAATAACAATTTACACTTCACATTAGAAGAACTGAATTTAGAAGATTGTTTAAACTGCTACCCAATATGAAAGATGCAATTATCAACATCAAACTAGAATCATTAAGAAAACAACTTGATTTTATTAAATCAGAAATACCTGAAGATACTTTCAGAGCAGGGAGAAAACTATTTGAATATGATAAAGTACAGACTTTGTCTCAAGGGAAATGTTTTTATGAATTTGACGTAGATGATGAATCAACTTTGTCGAAAATATCTGTCGATATTGTTGAATTAGATGAAGAGGGTGATGTTAGGTATGAATTAAATTGCTCCTGCAAATCTAAAGAATTCTGTAAACATCGATTAGCAGTATTATTTGATTTAGAAGAAACTGTCCAAAATTCATCAGGGTCATTACAACCTTCCGGTAGACAATATACTAAAGAAGGAATGACAAAAAGAGTGCTGGAGGAACGCAGACAAAAAGCATTTTCAGAACAATTTCGCTTGTCATTTTCAGCTAATATTTACGGGGAGCATTTACTAAGAACTGAAAAGGACATTAGCTATAAACTAACATTTAGGGACTTTGAAAATGAAACAGGTTATTGTTCATGTCCTGACTATCAAAAAAACAAATTGGGAACATGTAAACACTTGATTTATGCTTTTTCTGAATTGAAGAAGAGTGGTGGTGATAAACCAGAGATACTTGACTACCCTTTTGTTGAGGTTTACTTAGATCCGCTAAACAATTATCAAATTGCCTATTTTTATCCACAAGAATTTGATGAAAAGACACAAGTACTTATCGGTGATTTTTTTGATGAACAAGGCACTTACAAAGGGGGTGAAATAACAGGCTTCCTTCAGTTCATAAAACAAGCAGAAGAATTTGAAAATATTCTTATCCGTTCAGAAGTGTATGATGTAGTTGAACAAGCTTTTGATAATGGTATTATTAGTCAAATAGAACAAAACTCAACGATTGATTTATCACCCATTAAGGCAGAATTATTTCCCTATCAAAAAGAAGGAATTGAATTTGCTACCTATAAAAAAGGAGCCATCATAGCTGATGAAATGGGCTTAGGAAAGACACTTCAAGCCATTGGCATAGCCATAGTGAAAAAGCAACTTTTCGATTTTAAGCGTACCTTAATAATCTGCCCCGCCTCACTAAAGGATCAATGGAAAAAAGAGATCGAAAAATTTTCTAACGAAAAAGCTACTGTTGTAAGTGGTTTTCCCGATGAAAGAGAAGAAATTTATAAAACAGACACCAATTATTTTCAGATAATTAATTACGAAACAGTCCTAAGAGATAAAGATGCCATTAATAAATATGCATATGATTTTGTTATTCTTGATGAAGCTCAGCGAATAAAGAATTTTGAAACGATCACAGCAAATGCCATTAAATCGCTAAACAAGAAACACGGTTTAGTGATTACAGGGACACCAATAGAAAACAAATTAATAGACCTTTACTCCATAGTCGAGTTTTTAGATGATAAGCTACTTACTCCCATGTGGGAGTTTTCCTATCAATATTGCTACTTTGACCAAACACATAAAAATAAGATTACGGGATATACAAATTTACAAGAGCTAAAGGAAAGAATTAGCCCTATCCTGCTTAGAAGAACCAAAAAAGAGGTTATTAGCCAACTACATAACCTTTCTGAGATTACTATTCCTGTATCAATGCATCCAAAACAGAAGGAATTGCATGCTTCTTTCGCTCAGGGAGTAGCCTCTATTTTACATAAAAAATTTAAAACATCATTTGATTGGCAAAAATTAACCATGCTTTTACAAAGTATGCGTATGGTTTGCAATTCCACTTATTTAATTGATGGAGAAACTAACTTTTCCCCCAAATTAATAGAACTAAAAGATGTATTGTTTGAGAAATTGGATATGTCAAATAACAAACGGAAAATTATTATTTTTTCTGAATGGACAAAATCTAATAAATTAATTGGTGATTTGTTAAGGGAAAATAACATTGGGTTTACCGAATTAAACGGGAAAGTCCCTGTGAAAAAACGACAAGCACTTATTGAAGAGTTTGAACAAAATGAAAACTGTCGTGTGTTTTTATCTACTGAAGCAGGTGGTGCCGGACTCAATCTTCAAGTAGCAGACTCAGTTATTAATTTTGAGCTGCCATGGAATCCCGCCAAAAAGAACCAGCGCATAGGACGAATAGATAGATTGGGGCAAAAAAATAAAAACCTCACAGTTATTAATTTTCTTACCACACAGTCGATCGAAATGAAAATTGCTTCAGGCTTGATGGCTAAGCAAGAACTGTTTGATAATGTACTTAACAATGATTCAAAAACACAGACAGTAGATTTTTCTGATAAAGGAAGAGCGCAGTTTCTGCAAGAGTTAGAACTATCTATGCAAGAATTCACAAAAGAAGAAATTGTAGAGGAAGAACTTACCGATTTAATCACCGAAGACGAAGCGATACAGACAACATCGGAACAAAAACAATCAAATGCAGAGCGAGTTAAGAAACTCGAAGAAATGGAAACAGTAATGAATAAAGGGATGGAATTCCTTTCAGGTATGTTTAAAATGGCTACGGGAAATGATTTGAATTCTGATGGAAATAAAATTGAAATAGATAAAGAAACAGGAGAGGTAGTGATGCGGTTTAAAATGGATTTTTAAGTATATGGCTTATCAATGACCACCTCAAACCTACGAAGCATGAGTCGCTACAGTCTTATTTTTTCGATGTAGGCATCTGGGTTTTAGAATCCACCAAAGGATAAAACTTAACCTAAAAGCAAATAGATATGAAGATTTATCAATTAAAAATTCAATTGGAACTCAACAACATTAAACCTCCTATTTGGAGAAGGGTACAAGTGAAAGAAGATATAACATTTGAAGAATTACATGAAGTAGTTCAAGTGACCATGGGTTGGTCGAATTATCACTTATGGAATTTTATGTTTGGAAATGTTGAAATAGGGATACCATTTGAAGGCGATTTTGATTTTGTTGATGAGGATGCCAGAGAATTGGTAATTAACCAATTATTAAATCAAGAAAAAGATAAGGTTAAATATACGTACGATTTTGGGGATTCATGGCAGCACAAAATTACGTTGGAAAAAATACTTGAAGAAGATAAATCAGCCACTTACCCCGTATGCATTGCTGGGAAACGTTGTTGTCCTCCAGAAGACTGTGGTGGTGTCTGGGGGTATGAAGATTTTTTGAAAGCCATAAAAGACAAAAAACATTCTGAAAATAAAGAAATGCTTGAATGGGTTGGCGGTGATTTTGATCCAGAAAAATTTGACATCGAGGATGTCAATGATTACTTTCAAAAGTAACGTTCTAGAAGCACTTTAAGGATTTTCGTAGTTAGCAAATAGGAAACATCTCATGTCAATGATCTTGGGACAAAATGTCGGGGAAATCGCTTTTAAAAGCGGTTCAATACTTTTAAAAGCGATTTCCCTGGACAAAATGTTGATGAATAACATAGTTGATAAATTCACTTTCCATATCTTTACCGAAAGATATTAACAAAGTATGACTACTAACTTTGATCAGCAACTCAAGCTCGGTGTACTAGGCGGAGGACAGCTTGGGCGGATGTTGCTCCAGTCAGCAATAGACTTCAATTTAGAAGTTAATATCATCGATCCTGATCCCAATGCCCCATGCAAACACTTGGTAAAGAATTTCAGTGTTGGAGATCTCAAAGATTACGATACCGTTTATGCTTTTGGTCAATCATGTGATGTGATCACCATTGAGATTGAACATGTAAATACCGATGCATTGAAACAATTGCAATCAGAAGGTAAGAAAGTCTATCCACAGCCTGAGGTAATCGAATTGATCAAGGACAAACGAATACAAAAGCAGTTTTACCTTGACCAAGGTATCCCAACATCTGAATTTATTCTTACAGATAATAAAGAAGATGTTTTGAAGCAGCGTGATTTTTTACCTGCGGTCAACAAGCTCGGAAAAGAAGGATATGACGGTAGAGGTGTACAGATGCTTCGCAATGAAGCTGACCTTGAAAAAGCATTTGATGCACCAGGTCTACTAGAGAAATTGATTGATTTTGATCGAGAAATCTCTGTGATCGTAGCGAGAAATGAATCTGGTGAGGTCGTGACTTATCCTGTGGTAGAATTGGTGTTTCACCCCGAACACAACCTAGTAGAGTATTTATTTGCTCCTTCCTCCATTGCTGCTCATATAAAAGATAAGGCAACGCAAATTGCCATTGATGTCATCAACAAACTAGATATGGTAGGGTTACTTGCTGTAGAAATGTTCGTTACCAAAGATGGAGAAGTATTGGTCAATGAAGTGGCTCCAAGAACACATAACAGCGGACATCAAACAATAGAAGGCAATGTTACTTCCCAATTTGAACAGCATCTAAGAGCGATTTTGAATTGGAAACTTGGAGATACTGCTGCAATCTTGCCTTCGGCTATGGTTAATATACTGGGAGAAGCAGGCTATGCTGGTGATGCCAAGTATCTGGGGATGGATGAACTCCTCGGAATGAAGGGAGTACATGTCCACTTATACGGCAAGAAGCAAACCAAGCCATTTCGAAAAATGGGACATGTCACAATTGTAAACGCTGACATGGATCAATTAAAGATAAGCGTGCAACAAGTTAAAGAAACCTTAAAAGTAATCTCATGAGCAAACCAATAGTAGGAATTATAATGGGTAGTCAGTCCGACTTGAAGATCATGTCACAAGCCGCAGAAGTCCTTACAGAACTTGGTGTTGCATTTGAACTGACGATAGTATCTGCACATCGTACCCCTCATCGTATGTTCGCGTATGCTGAAGAGGCGAAAACTAAAGGTCTCAAGGTCATCATCGCAGGTGCAGGAGGTGCTGCACATTTACCCGGCATGGTCGCCTCGTTAACTACTTTGCCAGTAGTGGGAGTGCCAGTGAAGTCGAGTAACTCAATTGATGGGTGGGATTCAGTACTTTCTATTTTGCAGATGCCAGGTGGAGTGCCAGTCGCCACAGTCGCGCTTGATGGTGCTAAAAATGCTGGGATATTGGCTGCACAAATAGTAGGTACTAGCGATGAAAATGTATCTGATAATCTCAATAAGTATAAAATTTCAATGAGGAAGAAAGTAGAACAATCAATAGAAGAAGTTGACAATAACGGTTGGAAATCAGCATGATAGCCTCATTATTCACTGAATTCACTTCACCATTCTCATAAAAATATTTCAAAATCATAGAATATTTAACTACCTTCTCGAATTAAAGCGTGATAATAGAGTATTATGAACCCAGGTCAAAAAGGTTGGCTTAAGGAATATCTGGAGTTTCGTAGGGGTGAGTTTATTAATGGGAATGATCATTCTGACATTAAGAAAGGAAGGCATCCAGACGAATCGTTGTATAGTGTAGTCCAACCTACTGGACTTATGTATGGACAACCAATTTCAACTTCAAGTGAGGAGCAGGAAGAGTATTGGAATCACAAAGACCGTCTCAAGGTGCTGTTGGCTGAGAGTTTTATTAATAGTGCATTGCTTTTTCATGATGAAGAGATTACCAATGCAGAGGAATTTTCAGAAATGATTCTGGAAACGACTTCAGGAATAGGAAAATTCTATAACAATATTTACCCCGAGCTTTCCACTTCTACAAAGACCTTTTTTGGTAGGCAAAAATCACCACTTGATGTCGCAGAGAAAATTCTTGACAAGCGTATCAGCCAGAATAATTCTTCTGAAGGAGATTTTTGGAGTAACTTTTTCAACAATAGTTTATTATTTCTGGATGTCTTTTTCTTTGGTCAATGGATGCACACCAGTTCTGAACAGATGGTAACAGACTTTTTCAAGCAAGAAAAAGAAGAACTGCGTTTCTGCGTAGTTAAAGTATTAGCTGCCGCCTCACATGCCAATGGTATTATAGAAAAAGAGGAAAGAAAGCTATTTGAATACTTTATCAATTCTTCAGGCTTAGATCATGCTAAGAGAAATGAGGCCTATTCTTTTTTGGAAAAAGGTGTCAATCTAGATGATATTATTTTGCCTTCTACAAATTCATGGATTCTGAAGAAATACTTCTTTGAGTTAGCTATTTTGACGATTTGGTCAGATAAGCGAGTGGAGGATGAAGAGGTGTTGTTTTTAGAAAATTTTAGGAATAAGCTTAACTTATCTGATGACGACTTTGACAATAGCATGGTTGCTATAGAGGGTTTTGTCTTACAGCATTGGGAAGAACTTGATACGCTTCAGGAGAAAAAGGATTATAACACAGTAAGTGAAGAGTTCATCGGGCGAATGTCCAAGATTGCGTCAAAAAATCACAATAAGATAGCTAAACAAATCAGAGAGAATAAGGAACTTACTGGACTACTAGAAAAACTCAATCACGAAGGTCTTGAGAATCAAGAAAGAGAATTGCTCAAGTCCAGGCTGATAGACACATTGAATAAAATCCCTTCATTTGTAATAATATCATTACCTAGTAAATTCTTGACACTTCCAGTTTTGTTGAAAATATTGCCTGAAGATTTGTCCGAAGAACACTAAGTTTTTTACAAGAATAAATATGAGTAGGTGTTTTTTTACCCTAATACAACTTTTATTAACGAGTTTATTTTGAAGAAATTGTCTAATGCGAAAGAAAATTTTGTGTTTTGTCGTATTTAAGATAGGACTCGGTAATTATTTACTTTTTACCCCAAAATTATTCGGAATAATTATTGCATGTTATCCTAATATCTTTAGATTTGAGATTCATACAATTCTAAAAAACATAAACTTAACCCCTAACAATACAATATGATGTAAACCTCTACGTTAACAAAAAAGTAATCTTAATGGAGAATTATAAGCTGAGTGATAGTAAGTTGGTTTTACTTTACAAGCATGGTAACGAAGGGGCAATAGGCGTATTGTTAGAGAGGCATAAGTCACGAATATACACCACTATTCACCTCATTGTAAAAGATAGATTTATTGCTGAGGATTTATTTCAAGAGGCATTTATCAAAGCGATAAATACTATCAACAGTGGTCGCTACAATGAAGAGGGAAAGTTCTTGCCATGGATGTTGAGAATCGCACACAATTTGGCGATTGATCATTTTCGTAAAGCAAAGAGGTATCCAACGATTGTGATGGAAGATGGAAGTTCAGTTTTCAATACTTTGGAGTTTAGTGAAGGATCTTTTGAGGATGAACAAGTTCAGAACGAAACACATCAACATTTGAAAAATATGATAGCAGAATTGCCGGAAGCACAGAGAGAAGTATTGATCAAGCGACACTATATGGGGTTGAGCTTCCAGGAGATTGCAGAAGAAACAGGTGTGAGTATCAATACGGCATTGGGGAGGATGAGATACGCACTGATCAATCTTAAGAAAAAAATGGAACAACATAGAATAGCGTATGATAAAAACATTTACCCAAGATGACATGATTAGATATGCATATCATGAAACTTCTAAATCAGAGACTCTAGAGATAGAGCAAGCATTGTTATGTGACGCAAAGTTGCAAGAAATCTACAAAGAGATCAGTGGGGTGATCAACAAGCTAGATGCCAACATGAAAGTGCCTTCACAAATAGTGATCAATAATATTCTGAATTACGCGAAAAATCCGTAAAAAGAAACTGCCCTATTGATATTGCTATTCACCCACACATAGGTGGGGGTATTGTTGTTGTATCAAATATTACTACCTCGTATGACCAATCATTTTTAAAATCCTGTATTTTTACGACACCCTTACCTCCTATTTTGAGGGTCTTTTTATAATATGCGGGTAGTTATTATTCATCAGTATTTCAAAACACCACAAGAAGGAGGAGCTATCCGGTCTTACTATCTTGCAAAAGGGTTGTTGAGTCGTGGACATGAAGTTGACATAATCACCGCCCATAATGATGGTGCTTCTTCTAAAGATATTGAGGGAATCAAAATACACTACCTCTCTGTATTTTATGACAATAAGTTGGGTGCCATCTCTAGGATGATCGCCTTTCTTAAATTCGTGATTTTGGCAACCAAAAAGGCACTGCAAATACCAAAAGCGGATGTAAATTACATGATTTCAACACCGCTATCTGTGGGCCTAATCGCATGGGTTCTCAAGGTGTTTAGAGGCACCCCGTATATATTTGAGATCGGAGATCTTTGGCCAGAAGCACCTATTCAACTAGGTTATATTAAGAATACTTTTGTAAAGCGCATGCTATATTGGTTTGAGAAATTGGTGTATCGTAAGTCACTAAATATTGTGGCGATGTCTCCAGACATTGAGCAATATGTACTCAAGACTCAGCCAGCCACTAAAGTAATGATGATCCCGAATATGTCAGATTGTGAATTTTATCAACCTAGTCATAAATCAGAAGAGGTCATCCAAAAACACAATGTGCAAGGTAAATTCGTGATTAGTTATATTGGCACTGCTGGTCGTGCCAACCATTTAGAATATCTGGTGGAAGCTGCAAAAGCATGTCAAGAGGAACTTCCTCAAGTCAAGTTCTTGACTGCTTCCTCTGGAAGAGAGTTGCAAAGAATAAAAGATCTAGTGGAAGCATATGGTTTGACTAATATTCATTTTGTTGATTACCTGGATAGAGGGGGGGTTAAAGATTTACTGAGCATCACAGATGCTGTTTATGTGTCGTTTGCCAATGTGCCGATTCTCTCATCTGGAAGCCCTAATAAGTTTTTTGATGGATTGGCAGCTGGTAAGTTGATCATCACCAACTTTGGTGGCTGGACGAAACAAGTAATAGAAGAAAATGAATGTGGATTTAGCTATGATGCTG
>Ga0209634_1002781_pt1 | contig 12122 bp, 9 predicted proteins | sample LinPmetageLP40_FD_184043 | JGI IMG/M metagenome (GOLD analysis project Ga0209634, IMG submission 184043) | Marine viral communities from the Pacific Ocean - LP-40 (SPAdes) (version 2) | ecosystem: Environmental > Aquatic > Marine > Oceanic | place: Pacific Ocean | collected 2010-08-26 | reverse complement strand
TATTATTATTAGTATTGTTATTAGTATTAGTATTGTTTGTAGTTGTAGTATTAGTTGTACCTAAACTATTTTGTTCACAATACTGTGTACCTGCTGTACAATCACCAGTTTGTGTAGCGTTTAAACTGCCCACCAAGAATAAACTTAACCCTATAATTACACCCTTTTTCATTTTAACCTCTTATTATTTTTCTCTTTGTACACCCTTCATCTTTTCATATGACCTCAAACCTCCAAGTCCTAACATTCCCATAAGAATTGTAGACAGTTGTGAAAATTCAAAAGTCGGCATAGGAGTTTCTACTCCTGCTACTACTAATATAAAAGATAATAAAGGTGAAAGTATAAAGTGATAAGCAAGAGCAACACCACAAGTCCAGCCAACGAAAGGTCTCCAACCTGCAACAAACAAACTTTGATGAGCTGCTTCTTGTTTATTTAATTCTATCTGTGCTAAGTTTGCAGAATGAAAAGCCATTTGCATTTCTTGTTCTAACTTAGCTTTTAAATCTTTATCTACTACAAATTTGTTGAGTACTTTACCAGCTACTCCTACGATTGAATCTGCTAATGCCATAATTATTTCTCCGGTTCAAAGTGTAAACTTTTTGTTAATATATTTTCTAATGAATCTACTATAAATTCTGGAGCATCATCTTCTTCCAGTAAATCATTATCTAAGCCTAGCATATAAAGCTCCATTAAATCTTCATAGATAGTTCTAAACTCTTCACGCTTAATCCAAGGCGAATTGTTTTTAGTACGACAACGACAGTCTATTTTATAAGCTCTATCTAAATCTTTTTCTCTATATAATATCATTAGTAACTCCAGACACGAGGCGAAGCTCTTGTTTCATCCATGTCAAGATGAATAAATCTAGAACCAACATCACCTTTTTGTGCTACACCTATTCTTTGTACTCCGTGTTTTAAAGCTACTTCAATAACTTTAAAAGCTTGTTCCATGTGGACAAGGATATCTACTGCTTTACCAGAAGCATGTGCCCCCGGTCTAGACTTCTTAGCTTCTACAGGATGTTCTGGAGAACGATAAGCACTAGTAATAACAAAACCAAAACCACACTCTTCTCTAATAGCTTCTAAGACTTTCATAAAGTTATCATCCATATTACATTCGCCAGTGTGTCGGCATTTTAATTCATCTTCGGTAAAGTATTTGTAATTTTTCATTATAGTTTTGTAACTTTTATACCTGCCTTGCCTAGACCAGTAATGTTTTCTACTTTAAAATCTTTTCCTAATAGTTCAGAAACATAATTTTTTAATTCTGTATTAGTAAATCCTTTTTGATAAGTACCGCTGCTTGTTATTACAGCACCATCTTCTAAGTTTGACAAGACACCTTTAGTAATATTATTTTTATTACCAAAAATATCAGAGCCTCTAGTAGTTATAATAGCAGTACCTTCTGGTTTTAAAATTCTACCTATGTCTAAAACTATATCGTTTCTAACATCAGGTTTAACAACATTGAGTACATTTAAACTAACTACATTATCATAAGAACTGTTTGGTATTGCTGATGTTTCTGTAAAGGTAGGCTTAAAACCTTTTTTAGGAAATGGTTCGTAACTATCAGCTTTTAATATTTTAGCACCTTTACCTAATCCTGCACCAAAATCTAAAGTATCGCCTTCTTTTAATAAAGGTACTACTTTTTTATAAGTTCCAGAAGTTATAGCTACTTGAGTTTTTTGAGCATCAGCAGGGTCTACATCAGTTTTAACTTTTGTCTCTTTAAACCATGCTGGTGTTTTTATAGTGTTTAATTTAGAAACTTTAGAAGTTGTAGTCTTTGTTGGCACTGCAATTCTATCTACTTTTTTAGATGGAAATTTTTGTAAAACAAATAACTCAGCTTCAGGATTATTTATTATTCCTTTCTTAATAGTATCTGTATCTAAAACAATATCGTATCCTTTACTTTTTAAATATTTAGCTGCCTCATCTTTAATAGTATAAAAATTATTTGAGTTAACTTTTAAATTGTACTCTTCTGGATTAAGTAAAGCCATTAAAGCATTAAACTTTGAATCTTTTAAATCAGGAGTTTCCATTAAATCTTTTTCAATTTGTCTTTTTACTAAGTTATTTGGAGCATCTAAAACATAAGGATTTTTAGCAGAGCTTATATTTACTTCACTTAAATCAAAATCTTTTTCAGAAACATTTTTTAATTTATCACCTGTTAAAGCTTGTCTAGCTACAGACTCTTTACTAGCAAAAGAATCTGCATGTAACTTATCTGCTGCAACAAATATTCCTTCAGTTCCTGACTCGCCTTCCCTTACATTTTTAGTGCCACCATGGTAAACTTTTTTAGGTAGTTGTTTAAGAAGCTCTGTTGCAATTTTAGTTAAAGCTCCTCCTACACCATAAGCTTTTCTAGATTTTAGTTTGTTCAATAGTCCACCTCGGTTTAAAGGTTTTCTTTCTGCTTGACGAGTTTCTAAAGCAGCTAATACACCTTTTGAAGTTTCAGCATATGACTCACCAGTGTAAGGATTAGTTCTGTCTGCAGGATTTTCTTCTGTATCAGTAACATTATCTTCACCTTCTACTAAACCACCTGTAGCAAACGAATCTACTTCTTCTTTAATAGTTCCACTCAAACCAATAGCTTCTCCAAATATTTCTCTTCTAGTAACTTCTTTTGCACCCGGAGCAAGTGTTTCAAATAATTTTAAAATAACTTGACTTGCTGTTTTTTCTCCAGAAGGAAGACTAGTAACATCTTTTCCTACTTCATATAAATCATTAACTATAGAAGCTGCTGGATATACAGTATCAATAAGACTTGAATTATATTTAATTGAGTTTATTGCTTTATCCATCCAAAAAGGCATCATTTGTCCACTAAACATTGCACCTTTACCTGTCCATTTCCAAAAATCTTCTGCGGAATCTGCAGGGCTAATACTTTCTTTTTCTTTAAACTCTATATTAGGATTAAAGTCTACTTGTAGTTGTTGTACAGAAGCATAAATAGGTATAGTTGACAATGCTAAAAGTGCTAATTTTGCATCTCCATCTTCCATCCTACGAATTAACGAGTTTGTTTGACTTCCTTTAGCCATCGCCCATGATAAAAAACTACCTGCAAATTTTTGAAGTGGGTCTTCTGCTTGAGCAAATAAAAGTCTATTTCCTACTGTAGGTATTAAAGCATCCCTGTCAGCAGCACTTCTACCTGCTTTATCAATCAATATTTTTCCAATACTATCTTCATAGGCTTCATCCATAGTTTTAAACTTAGAAAGATATTTAGCATTATCAACAGTAAGACCTAAACTTTTTAATTCTCTTCTTCTACTCCTACTTAAGTTTTTTATTTTACCAATATCAAAAGCTCTAAAAGCACCTGCATCATAAGCAAACTCTCTAGCAAATCTAGTTATTCTACCAAGTTGAACTATTTCAAAAAATCTTTTTTGAAAATTAACTACACTTCGTTGATATTTAGTACTAGCTGTCATTGAAAAGTTTTTAAGCTCTTGCTCTAAGACACCATTATATTTTTTATTTTTCCAAGCTCTTTTTGAAATAGGGTCTTGTCTACCAAAAACTCCTTCTTTAATTCTACCACTTCTTAATCCTAATTCTGCAGAAGGTTTTTTTGCATCAGGTCCTCTTTCTCTTACTTGTCTTATCACAGATTGATAAAAAGGTTTTACTCCACTATTTTGATATACTTGAATTAAATCTCCCATTGAAGGAATTACAACTTTATAAAGTTTCGTAGTTGATAGTAAAGCTTGTGTAGTTAACATGGCACTTTTCCAACCACTGTCTGCTTTAACTGAACTATTAAGTCCATGAACTCCAAAAAATCCATTAACACTTTTAGAAATTAATTCTAAATCGTTATTATAAAGTTGTCGTAATCCTTTATCTTTTGTAAAGTCTCCTGTACCACCAGCTTCTTTAGACTTTTGAATGTAATAATTTTTTAATTGTTTTCTTATGTTAGCAAGTCCTTGTCCTTTACTTCCAAATTTTCTAGCAAACTCAGCTACAGGTATAGAATTTTCAAATAAAGAATTTGCTGTAAATTCTAAATCTTGTACAAATAAATCTTTAGCTGAAGCTCTAGCTTCTTGGTCTACTAGAACTCTTTTGTTATCAAAAAATCTAGCACTATTAATTATAGTTTTTGCTTTTCTTTTTTTATTTTTAGGATTTAAAACTTCTGTACTTTCATCTTTAAACTTTTTAGAATCTAACATTTCTTTTCTTCTGATACCATCAGAATTTTCAAAATAATTTACTGCTTGTTTTTTTAATTTTTCTTCACTAAACAATGGATTAGCTTTAGGGTCTAATTTATTAGCGTTAATGTTTTGAATTTTAAAAGCTCTAGTTAAAATTTTAATAGTTGCATCAACTCCTAATGCATCAGCAGCTTGTGTATTAAAAACTTGAGTTAGTCCATAAGATTCTATTTCTTTAAATTCAATACCGGTTTGTTTTACATAGTTTTTAAAATTGTTTTGTAGCACATTAAATTTACTAGCTATTTCTACAGCTTTAATATTTGCCATATCGCCTTTATCTAAAAAAGAATATTTAGAATTTTTAGACATGTTTTTTTGTTGTATAATTCTACCGGCTGCTGCTATAGTTTCATTACTTTCAGAACCAGTAATTTTAAAAAGCTCTCTTCTAAAAAAATCTTTATATTTAAATGCAGCTGTTTCAATAGATTCATCAACACTATCTCCTTGTACTTTAAATAAAGATTTTCCAAACCCAGCTAGGACATCATTGTTAGCTTGTAATTTAGCAGAATGAGTTGAAGCAAATAAACTTTTAAAAAAAACTTTATAATGCTTACTAAGAGTATTTTCAATTTCTCCACTTATAGTATCTTTTGTTTTGTTACTTAATTTAAAAGTACTATTCTCTATTCTTTTATTTAAAAATCCTATGACAACTCCTGCAGCAATGGCTTGATTTAAACCTGTATCATCTGCATCATCACTTAAACCTAAATATGTTAAACCTCCACCAATTCCTCCAACAGCAGGTCTAACAGTTTCTTGAACTAAAGCGTGAATAAAACTTTTACCCATTTGTCCATCAAGAACACTTTTACCAGTTTTAGGGTCTATTTTTTTAGCTAAAGACATTAAAGAGTTAAATCCTATTATAGAACTTTGTTCTGGTATATCTATGTATTGAATTTTATCTATTTCAGCAGAAAGAATTTTTTTATTTTTTTCTATTTTTTTAACTTTAGTTTCAAGTTTTTTTATCTCTACTGCATCTTTATTAGTTCTAATCTGTTTTTTTATTTTAGCAATTTCTGTACTAAATAAATCTAATTTAGTATATTTTTCCCCTAAACTATTAGTACTATCTACCCAAGAATTTATATTTTTTTGACTATTAATTGTAGCATCTTCTCCAGCTTCACCAACTAATTTTCTTGTAGCTTCATCTAAATTTAAAGTTTCTTCGCCTTCATCTATAACTTTTTTTCCTGCTCCTTTTTTTGTCCCTTCTTGTATTGTTTTTTTAGCAACTCTATCAGCTATTACTTTACTAAGTCCACCAGTAATTCCTCCTATAGTAGAACTTAGTCCTACCATAACTGGATTTATTTCACCGTATAAAGCTTTTTCTCTTAAAGCCATATCAGCACCTGCTATACCTGCAGTAATACCTACATTAACAATTTTACCAGCTTTTGCAATTTTAACCCAAGGAACTAAAAGAGTAACAGGGTCTGCTAAAGCCATTCCTAACCTGCCACTAAGTACTTCTAAACTTTCTTCTTTACCAACAAACTCTGGAAACTGTTTTAATATTTCTTTTACTCTAGCTGCTTCAATTCGTTGAGCAGCTTCTGAAAAAGTTTCATTACTTTTTTTAGTAAAAGCAGCTTGAACTAGTCTATAAGTATTCCCTATAATATGAGGTTCTAATGCTGCTCCATATTGAAATTGCCTAGCTAAACTAATATCATCTCCTATAACAGAAGAATCTTTAATTTCTCTACTTACTTTTTCTGGCTCATATTCAGTAGCACCAATATTTAAACTTCTTAAAAATTTTATGTCTGAACTTTCTTCACTTAACATTTTATTTACAGTGTCTTCTTCAAAATTATTTTCTTCTACAACTGCTTCAGGTGCTATAGGCTTTATAGACTCTTCAATATCTATTTCATCATCTTCAATTAAATTTAATTCGTCTTCAAGTTTTTCTTTTTTAAGTCTTTTTCTTCTTTCTTCGGAAGTTTCAGGATTAGAATAGTCAATACCTCCAATATTTAAACTTTCTAAAAATTCTAGGTCTGATGGTTTCATTATAATAAAGAATCTTTGTATTGTTCCATTAAACTTAATTTAGATTTCTCATCAAAATCTCGCCATAAATTACTTTGTCTAGTTAAAGTAGTATCAAAATCTTTATAATCTTTACTAATCAACCAATTAAATAAATCTGTTTTTACTCGGTAGTTAGTAAATAAATTTTTATTTTTACTCTCTAAAATTTTAGTAATATTTTTTAAATTATATTTTTTATTTTTTTCAGCATTAAATTTTTTATTATATTCATCAACACTCAGATATTTTTGTTTATCAATTTTACTACTATCTATGATTTCTTCATCTTCTTCATCAGTAATATTATCTTCTATAATTTCATCAGTAATGTTAGTTTTTACAAGATTAAAAGTTTCTCCTTTCATTCCCGCTTCAAAAGTTTCTCCAAGCACTATAAGAAAATCTCCTTTGCCGGGATAATCTCCAATAGTGTCAAAAAGAATGTCTTTATATTGTTTAGCTCCTACTAAATCTTTCTCATTAAAGAATTTTTTAAGGGTATTTATATAATCTTTAGACATAGGTGACTTTGCTAAATTGATAGTTTCACCAGTAATAGGGCTTACAAGAGGAACAATTTCATTCTCATCAAAAGTATCTAGTTCTTCACTAACAGCTACTATAGGCTTATCATTAATTTTATATTGTTTTTCTATATATGTATTAAATGCTTCTCCTATAAAATAAGAACTTTCTTTTACATCAAAGTCGTTTACTTGCTCATAGTTTTGTTCTAATACTTTAGAAATTCCTAAAATATCACTTATAAATAATTCTTTTTCTGAATTTCCTAATTTTTCAAAATAGCTTCTAAATGTAGTAGTTACTACCTTGGGTTCACCAGTCCAAAATTTTACCCCATCTGTATAAGCAAATTCCTTTTCACTGAAAAAGTTTTCTTTTAAACTTCGTTTAGATTTTCCTTTAGTTAAAATATTATTTAAAAATGTTGCATGTTTTGCATCAGGTTTAACAGTACTTGAACCACTAAGAGATTTAATTTCTTTACTAGTGAGTGGAGTATAAGTAACATTCTTATCAGCATCACTCATAGCTTCAGCAAAGTTATCAATAGAACTTTTTTCTTTTAGTAACTGTTCTCTTACACTTTTATAATAACCTGAAGGTGCAGTAAAAGCTGCTGGTAAAGTTAATCCAGTTCCTTCAAAATCTTCAACTAATTTACTATCAGGTCTTAATCCTAATTGAGAAAATAATACTCCACCTACACTTCCTTCAGAACTTAAAATAGTTTGTTTTGCTAACTCTAATTTTTTTTGTAAAGGTGAAAGAAAAGTTTCTCTAGCTTTAGCTTTGCTACCACTATCTATATCTTTAAATTGTTTATTTAATTCATATTTTTCTGCGTAAGATTTTATTTCATCAGCAACTTTAGAGTCTACTAATTTTGTAAATTCTGAATAGTTTTTAGCATCTTCACCTTGTAAATCTGTTTTTTTATATAAAGCATACAACTCATTTCTTTTAGCCTGTTTCCAGTCTGTACTACCAGTAGGTGCATGTTTGTCCATTAACTTAGAATGGTCAGTCCAAAATTTAATACCATTATCAAATTGTTTAGTTTTGTCTCTAATAATAAAAGCATTAGTTGTATTCATTTTTTCTATTCTTTTAGCTGCTCTATTTCTTAAAAAAGCATTTCCAGCAGTTAAACCTAAAACAAGAGCTGTTAGTTTTTTTCCTTTATCATCTTCTTTTTTTCTTTTGTCTCTTGCTTGAGATAATAAAGACTCACCAAATTCTTCAATAGCCATTATTGTGCCTCTCTACTTAGTAAACTTGTCATGGGTTGTTCCTCTTCTACTTCTAAAATTTCTTCTTCGTCAGTCTTTTCTAATAAACTTCTAGAGGGAACTTCTAATTCTTCTAGTCTTGAAACTACTTCTTCGCTTAATACTTTTTTTAAATTATTTTTATTTTGTATAGGTACTAAATTTTCTTTAGCTTGTTCTATAACATTATCTAGTTCACTTTCTTGAGTGTCACTATCTTCTTCATCTTCTTCATCTTCTTCAGCGTAAGTTACATAATCTGTTATACCTGCTTTTTCTGCTAAGTATATTAACATGTACATCATAGGCTCTATTAATAATAACATTAAGTCTGGATTAAACAAACCTCTTTGAAATCCGTCTGTTAAAATTATTTCAGATATTTGACCAATAGATAATTGATTTTCAATCAAATCTAGTAAAGCATTCATTGTTTCAGGTTCAGTTATTTCTACAAACAAAGCTTGTGTTGCTTCTTGTAAATTAGTAAACTGAGGAGGCTGTTCCCATGCATAAGCACTTTCTTTAGGATTTGTTAAAGAAGACCCAGCAATAGGTCTACCGCTTGTAGCTAAAAATTTTAAACCTTCTTGGTCTAAGTTTTCATAATCTATTTCTTTTTCCATTAATTTTCTCTTTATTTATAATTACTCAAATTATTAAAATAATTGAAATAAGCATCTTTACCAAAACCATGACTAGTTACTTGAGCTTGGTAAATAGGTCCACCATAATTATATCCTGCATTTTGTAAAGTTAAATCTGTAGCATTGTAAGTAGTGTAAGATGCATTATCTCCTATAAAATCAGGAACAGCATAACTTGCAGAACCACCTAGCATGTCTTCGTCACCACCAGTAATATAATCTTCAACTACTTCTCCTGCACCACTCACTGCTGAAGTTATAATTTTAGCAGGAGCTTCTGCTACTGCTTCTATAGCTTTTTCTTTAGTTTTTTCATAAAAAGTTTTTTCAGCTACTTCAGGTATTGATGGAGTACCAATTTTAATTCCAGTTTGTTTAGATAAAGAAGAACCGTCTAGTTTAATTTCTGGAATATTTAACTTAACCGTACTACTAGTTCCTATTCTAGAAGCTTCTTCTGCTTTAGCTAATAAAGTACTAGTTTCTTTTGTAAGTCCATCTGTAAGGAAAGGGTCAACAACTGCTTCTTCAGCTATTTTTAAACCTTCGGCAGTAGAAAAATCAGGAGTTTTAGGATTAGTTATAGCTTTTGCAATACTATCTTCAGTAGTAGCACCACCAAAAACTTCTTTAGTTTTATTTCCTAAAAATTCAAAACCCTCACTAATTTTTTTTGTAATAGTACTATAAGCAGCGTTAATTTGAGTAGCTCCATAATGCACACCCTTCATTACATATCCTGCAGCTTGAGAAAATAAATTTGTACTTTGTGTTAAACCTGATGCAAAAGTTCCAAAAGCTGAACTAGCTAAACCTCCCATTATCCCACCTATTGCCCAAGGCATAAACATTGCTAAAGCAATTTGACCTACAATTCCAAATTTAGCAAAAGGTTTTGCAACTTTAGCAAAAACTTTCATGATGCCTTTACCAATTTTTTTAATTCCTTTACCTATTGCTTTAGTTATTTTTCTAAAAGGTTTTGTTATTTTTTTAAAGAAACTACCTAATCCCATATTTTATCTCCGTTTATGTTACTTTATTAAACATGGTGTTTAATACAGTTGTAATACTATTTAAGTTAGTAGACCAGTTACTAGACGAACCGCCTTCGTTTGCTAAAGCTTGAGCATACAGTTGAGCTTTTCTATTTTGGTCATTTTCAGAACTTTGCCAAGAATAATTTGCTTGGTCTCTTAATTCTTGCCATAAAAATGCTTGTGCTTGACTAGACATTTGAAAAGCATTCTGAGCATTTTGTTGATTAATTGCATTTTGTGCTGCAGTATTAATAGTGTTTGCTTGTCTTCTCCATGCTAAATTAGATTGTTCAATAGCTTGAGCATTTGTAACATTAAATTTATCTCTTTCAAAATCTTGTTGAGCATTAAACTGACTAATATTATTTACCATTGTTGCATTAGCTTTTGAAATATCTGCACCTATTTGAAACTCTAAAGCTCGTTGAGCATTTGATTGTTGAGCATTAAATTGACTTACAGCATTTTGTTGACCAACATTATACTGGTCTACTTGACTAGCTAAACTACTCATAAATTGATTTGTTTGATTTACACTCGTAGCGTTAAATTGACTAGCTGCATTTGCAGCAGCTTGATTACTTAGTAAAGTTTGTTGTTGTTGTTGAGCTTGTACAATTATAGATTGTTGCTCATTACTAAGATTACTTAAATCCATTTGTAAAAATGCTTGAGCATTTTGTATTTGATTTTTTTGATTTATGTCTGCTTGAGCTAAATTAATTTGAGAGGTAAGAACAGCATTTTGTATAGCAGCTTGTTGTTTATTATTAGCTTCGGTAAGTGAAACAGTTTGTAAAAATTTACTATTAGACAATGCTGTTTGTTGGTCAGCATTAAACTGAGCTAAATTTAAATTAAATACTTTATCAGCATTACTTAAAGCTGTCTGTTGTCTAAACTCAGCATTTTTTATTTCTATTTGAGCTTCTAAATTTTTATCTTGGCTAAAACTAGATTGTATTGCTTGAGCATTTGATTGAGCAATAGGAAGTGCACTTTGTATAATTGTATTTAATAATGCATCTCTACCAACTGTAGAAGCATCTAAACCTCTTTGAGCTAACATTTGCTCTACTGCAGCTACTGCTGGACTTGCCCATGTAGGTATTTGACCATTTTCAATACCTGTTAATAATGAATCTAATTGATTACTAACTAAAGCTTCTTCTGGTAATCCTGCAATAATTCCTCTTTCAGCTTCAGTAAATTCTGTTAGTTTCGTTTCTAAAGTTTCGGGGTCATTACCTAATTCAATTATGTTAGCTTCACTTAATCCAGAATTTCTTAATTGTTTTTTAGCTCTAGTTACTCTAGATAAACTAGTTCCTCCAGCTTGAGCAGCTGTAGCCATAGCTGCTGGACTTAAAGTTCCGACTACTCTTTCTGTTAAAGCTCCTTGTTTTATTTCTACTGGTTCTGCTTGAATAGGAGCTACTTGTTCTACAGTTGGAGCAGCTGCAATAGCTTCTGTAGAAACTTGACCTTCAGCTCCAGTTATAGTAGTAGGAGTAGCTGCTTGAGCAGCAACAGCTTGTTGAGCTGTTAGTTGAGCAGGAGCTTGTATTTGTGCAGTTTCTGCAATAGTATCGGCTGTAGTTGTAGTAGGTATTACAGCTTGTTCAGTTGTTATTGGAGAACTAGGAGCTAAAGATTGAGCAGTAGCTTCAGGACCAGTATCAACTTTAGCAGCATCAGGTATAGTAGGTAAAGTACCTTCACCTTTAGCTAGTTGTTCTGCAATTTCTTTTTGTTCAGCCATATTTTCTTCTCTCTCTTTTTCTTTTTCGTTTTCTTCTACTTGTGCAGTTGTTGGAGGAATAACTACAGGGGGCATTGGTGTGATAGGAAAATCAAATATTGGAATTTCAAAATCTATGCCACCACCATAAAGCTTAACTCTACCACCTTGACGGTAATCTTGTCGTACTGAACTAGTACCTGCTCTATAACCTTTGCGTTTCTTCATAACCTATTTTACTTGGCTTCAAAGAGTTTGTCAAGTTTTTCGTCAAGTTTTTGAAGCCTGTCGATTAATAAATTAAAATCGTCTTTAAGTTCTATTTTAGTTACATACTCTCTAGCAATCTCTTCACGAGTCTTGTTTAAAAGTACATCCAAGCGTTTAGCTTCTTTAGCATTCTCTCTGATACTGTATAGCACTGGTGCAAGGACCAGAGTTATGAATGCGTTCCAAATTAAATAAGATGATAGTTCCATCTAAGAACCTCCTTTAATTAACTAGGTATGCTAAACGATGTGTCTGCGGTAGGATTTACTACTGGAT
>Ga0209634_1002777_pt1 | contig 12136 bp, 5 predicted proteins | sample LinPmetageLP40_FD_184043 | JGI IMG/M metagenome (GOLD analysis project Ga0209634, IMG submission 184043) | Marine viral communities from the Pacific Ocean - LP-40 (SPAdes) (version 2) | ecosystem: Environmental > Aquatic > Marine > Oceanic | place: Pacific Ocean | collected 2010-08-26 | reverse complement strand
CATCAGAAATAAGTCTTAGATCATCTCCTATAGATACATCAGCCGCGACACCAAGACCACCAGCGACTGTTAATGCACCATCTGATGCACTAGTATTCGCTGTTGTTGCAGAAATATTTACAACACCTCCAGAAGATATTGATATTGCGTCAGTATCAGATGCAGAACCAATTGTTCCAGCATCTTTGATTATGATGTCATCTTTAAATGTTACAATACCAGCAGAAGAAACTGTCATAGCGTCTGTAGCTGAAGCTACACCGATAGTACCACCATCTTTAAATACAATGTCATCTGCCACTGTCAATAGTCCTGCTGAACTCAATGACATTTTTTCACTTGCAGCTTCTGAAGCACCTGTCTTGAAACTTAATTTTGTTGCATTGTTACTTGAACTAAAATCGCCTTCAGATACAGCAGCAATACCAGCTGCTACTAATATAGCGTCTGTTCCAGTTGCTTCATCTGGTGCCTGAAAATCAATCTGACCAATAACATCATTAGCAGCAATATCTGTTTCACCAGTTGCAAGTGTAAGAATAATTGGTGTATCATCTGTTGTAGCATCTTGTTTTAATGTTAATCCTTTATCGTGATCATGTGTAAAAGTGATTTCTGAATTTGCACCGAAAGTTATTTTTGCTGAATCTGAAGTTAAAAGTAAATCGTCACCAACATCTAAATCGCCATCAATGGTAAAGTTTCTTATTCCTGTATAATCTTTATTGGAGTCTAGTACGACCGCTTTACTTGCAATAGCATTACCAACGGCAGTGCTACCTAAATCCAATGCGTTAATTTCGCCAACTACAACCGTTGCACCATCTAGAATGTTAAGCTCTTCTGGTGTGGATGTAATCTGTGTAGTTGATGCGGCAGCAAGTACAGGAATTGTACCACTCACGTTTGGTAGATTAATTGTTCTATCACCAGTTGGGTCAATTACTGTAAGAGTTGTTTCGTGTGCATCAGCGGTTGCACCTTCAAACACAACAGCATTCTGAGCATTCATTGTAACTGTGTCAACCTGTATAGTTGTTCCTGTTACAGTAAGATTGCCGCTAATTTCAACATTGGCATTAATGTCCACTAATGTAGCATTAAGTTCTATCTCATCGGTTGCATTAATATCTAAGATAGCATTACTTGGCGCGCCAATGTTTTGAGATGCATCGTTAAACTGAATAACATTTGTGCCATTTAATAGTAGACCAGTATCATGTACATGAGTAAGTGTTACATCTCCGTCAGCACCAAATGCTGCAACAGCAGCATCTGATAACAATTTGACGTCATCACCAAATACTGCGTCTTTGACTACACTTAATCCACCATCAGTTTGTAATGAACCATCAGTTGTACTAGTTGCCTCTGTTGCGTCATCTGTTTTTAATATTCCACTAAATGTTCCTGTGGTAGCAGATAGTGTACTTGCACCAACAATTGTTCCTGAAACATCTAAATTTCCATTAACATCAATTAGGGTTGAATTAAGTTCTATTTCATCATCAGCATTAATATCCAAATCGCCATCAGCAGGTGATCCAATATTAATTGCACTATCTCTAAATTGAACCACCATAGCGGCATTAAGTAATAATCCTGTATTGTGTACATGAGTTAAAACTACATCGTCGTTAGCGCCAAATGAAACTGTAGCACCGTCATGTTGGAGTTCCAAATCTTGAGTAAGGGTAACATCACCGTCAGATCCAATTGCTATAGCATCAACATCACTTGCACTACCAATAGTACCACCGTCTTTAATTACAAAGTCGTCTGCAATAGTCAACAGACCAGCAGAACTTAGTGACATTTTTTCACTTGCTGCCTCACTAGCACCTGTTTTGAAACTTAATTTTGTTGCGTTGTTTGAAGCACTGAAGTCGCCTTCTGATATTGCAGCAATGCTTGCTGCAACTAAAATTGCATCAGTACCAGCACCTTCTGCAGGTGCCTGAAAATCAATCTGTCCTAGTACGTCATTTGCAGCAATATCGTTATCACCTGCACTTAGATTAAATATTGGGAAACTATTGTCTGCAGTTGCAGGAACACTTAGTGTTAGTCCTGCATCTGCCACATGTGTAAGCACAACATCATCATTAGCACCAAAGGATATAGTAGCACCGTCATGCTGTAGTTCTAGATCCTGTGTTAGCGTGACATCACCATCTGATCCAATAGCAATGGCGTTAGTGTCGCTGGCACTACCAATAGTTCCAGCGTCTGCAATTACAAGACCTGCACCTGATGTAATAACAGCACCAGAAACTATTTCATTATTGAAAGTTGCTTTACCAGCAGCACTGCCATCAATTGTTAAGAAGTCTGTATCTGCTCCTCCGTCAGTACCTTTTAGAATAATATCACTGTCGTTTGCTGCGGCATCAATTGTAATATTACCAGAACTTGTTGTTATAGTTACTGCAGCATCACCAGCAGAAATATCATCTGCTGCACTAGATCCGCTAGATACTGAAGCAAAAGCTAAAACTCCACTTCCGTTTGTTGCTAGTACTTGTCCATTTGATCCATCAGCACTTGGAAAATCAAATGATACACCATTGGATGTGAAAATCAAATGACCGCCATCTGAAGATATTGATTCGTTTGCATCAACGAATTGTAATGTTGGTGTACCACCTGAATCTGCTAATAATAATCCTGTATCGTGTACATGAGTTAAAGTTATTTCATCATTAGCACCAAACGACAGTATAGCACCATCATGTTGTAGCTCTAAATCTTGTGTTAGTGTAACATCCCCATCTGAACCAATTGCGATTGCATCTGGATCTGATGCACTACCAATAGTACCGCCATCTTTTATTACAAAATCATCAGCAATTGTCAATAGACCAGCACTGCTTAATGACATTTTAGATGATGCAGCTTCACTTGCACCAGTATGAAATTCTAATCTTGTTGCGTTATTTGATGAACTGAAGTCACCTTCTGAAACTGCTTGAATAGCAGCCGCGACTAAGATAGCATCTGTTCCAGTACCTTCATCTGGTGCCTGAAATCTAATTGCACCCATGACATCATTTGCAGCCATGTCAGTTTCACCAGTTTGTAAAGTAAGAACAATCGGTTTATCATCAGCAGTTGCAGTGTGTTTTAGTGCAAGACCAACATCATGCACATGAGTTAAAGTAACTTCAGAGTTTGCACCAAATGACACAACAGCAGCATCTGATAATAGTTTTACATCATCTCCAAAGACTGCATCTTTCACTACTGATAGACCGCCATCAGTTTGTAATGATCCATCAGTTGTTGATGTAGCTTCAGTTGCATCATCTGTTTTTAGAATACCACTAAATGTACCTGTTGTTGCTGAGAGAGTGCTTGCACCAACTATTGTACCACTCACATCTAAATTTCCGTTTACATCAATTAATGTTGAATTTAATTCAATCTCATCATCTGCATTGATATCTAAGTCACCATCTGCAGGTGAACCTATGTTAATTGCACTATCTCTAAACTGCATTACCATTGCAGCATTGAGCAACAATCCTGTATCGTGTACATGAGTAAGTGTTACATCTGAATTTGCACCAAAGTTAAGAACGGCAGCGTCTGATAATAATTTGACGTCATCACCAGCAATAATATCTTTTACAACTGAAAGTCCACCATCTGTTTGAAGTGATCCATCAGTGGTGCTTGTTGCTTCTGTAGCGTCATCTGTTTTTATAATTCCACTTGCAGTAAGGGTAGTAACACTTGCTGCGGCTGCAGTTCCACTTCCTAAAATTCCGTCTAATGTTCCTGTAAATCCTGTTCCTACTACCTCTCCAGCAACTGTTAAAACACCACTAGTAAGCGTCAATAAGTCTGTATCGTTTGCGCCACCTATTGTACCACCAGTTTTAATTACAATGTCATCTGCTACTGTCAATAGACCAGCACTACTAAGTGTCATCTTTGCAGTTGCACTGGCAGCGGCTGTTTCGCTTACCCCAGTTGTAAACACTAGTTTGGTTGCATTTGCACTAGCACTGAATGTTCCTTCTGCAATAGCATGTATACCAGCAGCAACTCCTGCACCATCTGTTCCATCAGAATCTGTTGCTGCAAATTCAATTGAACCAATTACTTCGTTTGCTACAACCACTGCTTCATTAGATTTTAACTGAAATACAACAGGTTTATTATCTGCAGTTGCAGCATGACTTAGTGTTAGTCCTGTATCGTGTACATGGGTTAAAACAACATCATCATTAGCACCAAAGGATATAGTAGCACCATCATGCTGTAGTTCCAAATCTTGTGTTAGAGTAACATCTCCATCAGAACCGATTGCTATAGCATCAGCGTCACTTGCACTACCAATTGTACCTGCATCTGCAATTAAAAGACCTGCACCTGATGTAATCACAGCACCAGAAACTATTTCATTGTTAAAGGTTGCTTTACCTGCTGCACTGCCATCAATAGTAAGGAACGTAAGATCTCCACCACCATCTGTGCCTTTTAGAATAATATCACTATCATTAGCTGCAGCATCAATGGTAATATTACCAGAACTTGTTGTTATAAGGACAGCGGCATCACCTGCAGTGATATCATCTGCTGCACTAGATCCGCCAGATACAGAAGAAAAAGATAATACACCACTACCATTTGTTACTAGTGCTTGTCCATTTGATCCATCAGCACTTGGAAAATCAAATGCTACACCGTTAGATGTAAAAATAAGATGACCACCGTCTGACGAAATGGATTCATTTGCGTCATGGAATTGTAATGTTGGAGTGCCGCCGCTATCTGCTAAAAGCAAACCTGTGTTATGTACATGAGTTAAAGTTATTTCATCATTAGCACCAAACGACAATATAGCACCATCATGTTGGAGTTCTAGGTCTTGAGTAAGTGTAACGTCACCATCTGATCCGATAGCAATCGCATCTGTATCAGAAGCAGAACCAATCGTTCCAGCATCAGCAATAATAAGACCAGCGCCAGATGTAATGACTGCACCAGAAACTATTTCATTATTGAAAGTTGCTTTACCAGCAGCACTACCATCAATCGTTAAGAAGGTTGTGTCTGCGCCGCCGTCTGTTCCTTTGAGAATAATATCACTATCATTAGCTGCAGCGTCAATTGTAATGTCACCAGCACTTGTTGTAAGAGTAACTGCAGCATCTCCTACAGTAATATCATCTGCGGCTGTTGGATCTGAACTACCAGAAATATAAGTTTTAAGTCTAGAAGCAAGAACTTTCTTCATGGTGCCACCGGCACCATCATCTATTAATAATAAATCTGCATCAGCAATTGCCGCACCAATCTCTGTTCCGCCATTTAAATCAATATCAGCAATATTAATACTACCATCAGGGAATACCGGTGCTTGACTAAAAGTAACTACGCCATTTGAAGCAATAGAAATTGAGTCTGTATCGGACGTATGCCCAATAGTTGTGCCGTTAATAATAATATTATCAACAGTAAGAGTCGATAGTGTGCCAAGTGAAGTTACATTTGTTTGAGCGGCAGTGCTTAATGTTCCAGCAAGTTCTCCAGAAGAACCATATATAACTGCCTTACTATTAACAACACTATTTGCAGAAGCAGTATCTAGTAAGTTAAGTTCTTCAGGTGTTGAAGTGATTGCAGTAGTGGAAGCGGCTGCAAGAACAGGAAGTGTACCTGATACATTTGGTAATGAGATTGTTCTATCACCTGTAGCATCTACAGTTGTTAGAGTTGTTTCGTGTGCATCAGCGGTTGCGCCTTCAAAGATAACAGCGTTTGAGGCATTCATTGTTACAGAGTTTACAATTGTCTGTGTTCCTGAAACACTGATGTTCGTAACATTTAATGTGCCTGTGCTAGGGTTATATGTTAAGTCGCCGTCAGATTCAAGTCCAAGATTACCACCATCGACGTCACCGCCGGCAGTAAAGATAATAGCGTTATTCTCGTTTGTACTTTCATTATCAGTAATAGTCACTGTTGTTGCTACAGTAGCAACGTCTGCTGTTCCTGTTACGTTACCAGTTAAAGCTCCAGCAAATCCTGTAGCAGTTACTACACCAGTGCTACTATTAAATGTTAAATTAGATCCACTTTTAACTGCCTGACCACTCGTTGCCCCAGATGCAAATAATGGAAAACAAGTAGTATCACTTGACTCATCCGCTACTACTACGGCAGAAGCAATAGAAGCAGTTCCTGTCAAAGCACCAACAAATGCTGTTGATGTAATACTTGTTGCACCAGTAACTACACCTGCGTCAACAACGATAGTACCATCTAGTACAATTTGTTGTCCTGCTAATGGAGTAATTAGTAAATCAGTACCAGCAGTTGAACTTAACGTATTACCATTTAAGTTTAGATTGTCTACTTGAAGCGCAGTTAGGGTACCCAGAGATGTAATATTTGTTTGTGCCGCAGTTGCTAATGTACCAGCAATAGTACCACCTGATACGTTAATACCAGCACTAAAGACTGGTATCTGATTCATAGTCACAACACCACCGGATGATATTGCAATTGCATCTTTATCACTTGCACTACCAATAGTGCCAGCGTCAGCGATAACTATTCCTGCATTAAATGTTGCTTCTCCAGCGGCACTACCATCTAATGTCAACATAGTGATATCTGAACTATCGTCTGTCCCTTTAAATATAATATCTGAGTCACTAGCGGCAGCGTCTATTGTAATATTACCCGAACTTGTTGTAATAGTAACAGCAGCATCACCTCCAGTGATATCATCTGCTGCACTAGATCCGCCGCCACTTGCTGCAGCAAAAGATAAAACACCACTTCCGTTTGTTGTTAAGACTTGTCCATTTGATCCATCTGCCGTTGGAAGACTAAACGCCACACTATTAGATGTAAGAATAAGTTTAGAACCATCTGAATGAATACTTTCTGCAGAATTAGTAAATTGTATTTTACTTGAACCGTTAAGTAGTATACCTGTGTCTTGTACATGGGTAATTGTTACATCTTGATCATTACCAAGTTGTATTGTACCTCCATCTGCAAGGAATAAATCAGAAAATTCTTTTGAGGCGGATCCTAATGTTGTTCCGTCTGCACTTACGGGAAGAATAGAAGTTCCAAAAGTACCTGTGTTTATAACAGGACTAGTTAAGGTTTTACTTGTAAGTGTTTGTGTACCTGCGAGAGACGCAATTTCTTTTCCTCCAGCTGTACTTCCATCGTGTACAAGCAAGGTGTCTTTATCTGTATCTACTGTTACCTCTCCAACTGCGCCTGTAAAAGACCCATGTTGCGAAGTTGTACCTCTTCTAAATTGGACTTGTTGTGCCATTTTATGCTATGCTCCCGAAATCTTGTGTTCCATCTGATGTGGATCCTGTTATTAATCCATAGTCTTGATTAGTTGCTAGTTGTGATGTAAGTGCTACTGTGCCTGCTGTACTTGGCAATGTAATAGTAACATCAGCAGTACTTGCAGGTCCAATAAGTGTAACCTTATTTGTGCCGTTATCCGAATCTTCAAAAAATTCAACAAAGCCAGCACTGGTTGCTCCATTTTTTAGTTGAGCACCTGCATTAATTATTGGTGTAGTAATAGTAGGAGTAGTAAGTACCTTATTTGTAAATGTTTGCGAACCAGTTAATGTTGCAACAACAGTTGAATCAATGCTAATGTCATTTGCATTTGCAGCAATACCTGTGCCACCTACCACATTTAAAGTCGCGTCGCCAGATGTTGCGCCGCCTGTTAAACCTGCACCTGCCACCACTGAAGTGATGTCACCAGATCCAGCACTAATTGTAATTGTTTTTGTTGCACCTGTGCCACTTGCAGTAACACTAGAACCTACAAAATTAAGTGTAGTTGCTGCAGTGCTTAGGCTACTACCTTCCTCTTGTACAGTAATAGCACTAGCGCCAATATATGTTTTTATTTGACTAGCAGTAATACGTTTTTCTGTACCGCCATCACTAATTGCAAACACGTCACCATCAACAACAGTGATACCTGTTCCATCAGCCATGCCATCAATATTAATAATTGTTTCTACATTGCCAAACTCTAGCGCACTTGCGCCCGAGTTAACTTTTAAAACTTGTCCAGCACTGCCTATACTAAGTGATGCTCCTAAGCCACCATGTGTAAGTGGTATGAACTCACCAGACTGGTACTCTTGTAGACCTGTTTTTACGTTACTGCTATTTAATACTGCTTTAATTGGTGTTTTACTTGCCATAGTAATATTTATCTGTTAGAAATAAAACAATACTTTTGGTTAGATGCTGTCATTACTGGATTATTAAGAAGCTCTCCATCATCCTTTACTCTCGTAAATTCTAATGCTCTCATGTAAGTACTCCAATCGCGATATAGTATTTATCGTTTACTTGGTGTACGCACCTTTGATATACTCAATACGAGCAGTGCTTACAGCACCTGTGCCAGTTTCAACCATAAGACATAGTCGCAAATTAGAATCATTAGGGATACCTGCGGCAGTAGAGTATGTATGTACTAGCACCATATCACCTGGAGTTGCAGTTGTAGCAACTTTGTTGGCATAAAATTTAATATCAGTACCGTTCCAGTGTATACCTAAACTTACAACGCTTAGATCTGCATCATAAGTTTGTGCAGTACCAAGTGCAGTACTAATTGTACCGCCAGTATTTTTTGCTGCAGCGAAAGTTATAGCATCATTATTATGCACTGCTTTTACAAATCCAACACGATCTGTTCCTGCTCCAGCAGATGTTAAATGAAAACTATCAACATCTGCAGCTCTTTCTGTTAATCCAAAAAAGAACTCTACACCATCATGGTCATTAAGATTGAATCTTGTTTTTATCCACCATGGCTTTGATGCAACACAAGTATAATTTGTGCCTGCTGTTGCTATTGCAGTTTGATGTCCGTCAGTTCCGCCAGTTGCTAGTGTAAATCCACCAGACAGTAAATCTGTGCCAACTGCGGCTGTTAACGCACTACTGTTGTCTGTGTCTGTTTCCCAGATAAAAGTATTTGTACCTACATTAGCAATTCTATCTTCATTAAAAATTGCGTGGTTATCTAGAACATGCACACCAACACGTTCTTGAAATCCGGGAACAAAAGGAGGAGCATTAAATACTGCCTCACCAAAGCCAGTTCTTAAACTGCCTGACCCTGTAATTGTGTAGTCACCTGCTACAGTTTTTGTTTGACTCATAACAATAATCCTATTTTATGTATTATTTATCACTAGTTTAAACTCGTCTAAATACATTGTTCTAAAGTTATCCTTTTTTCGCCATCTTTCACTTGTAAATTCATGCAATGGATTGACATGTACTATATTTTTGCCAGGAAACTTTTGAAGTAATATTTCAATCTGATCTACCCAGTTACGCCATGGTGTAGGAGGACTGTCTGTACCTTTGTAATGTTCTGTACCCGCGTATATATTGTTAACAAGATTGTGCTGACCTTTGAGATCAAAGCCTATCAAGTATATATAATTACTTTCACTTAGACAAGCAAGCCCTACCGCCGCTGGGCCGCTACTCCAGTTATGCACAAGTTGCGGTAAAACTATTGAGCCGCTGTGCTCTACTAGATACTGTTGTCTTGTATAGTGAGTATATTGCTTAGGGTATTCAGTGTTTTGTATTTCTTGTGACATACCTTTATCTGTACTTACAAGTATGTTTAGTGAGAACTCTTGGTATATTCTGTTACACCCATACACAAAGCCGTGTTTAAGCAATTCATTAGGATCTACATCTAATCTTGTGATGCCATTACCTAATATAAAGGCAAAGTCTTTGTTCACTTTTTACGTTTAAATGCGTCAAAGATGTTTGATATTTTGTCAGTAAAGGATTCTTCTTGTTCAACACCCGGTGCGCTTATTGTTTTAAAAGTACCTTGTTCACTTTCTTGTGTGACTTGATCTTGTTTTACTTTTTTAGCGTTTTCTTTTTTATTACGCTCTGCTTCACGAATTCTCGATTGTACAGATGTGCTTTCCATACGCTCTAAGTTGCCAAACATTGTTTGACAAATAGGACAAACTAGCACCACATCAGCAGTACCCATAACCATGTTCATAGGAGCGTGTGCTGGTTTGCCATCAAATCCACCACTGCATTCATAAGAAGTTGCAGGGTCAATATATCTTATATCGCCCCAGCGCCAGTGATGTTTTTTTAACATTTCTTCTTCTGCCATAATAGTCTCCTTGATATTACTATAATGTAACAAAACCATAGCGAAAAGTCAATCTATATTTTAGGTAAAAAAAATGGCACCCCTAAAAAAAGGAGTGCCATATTGTTAGTTTAAAACTTAGGTAAACGCTGTTGCGATTGTGCCATCAACAAAGTTGACACCACTCACATGCCAAAGAGCGTCTGTGATACATACATAGTTAAGCATGCTACCAATGAAACGTCCTTTTGTGTCACCATCAGCAACGTACTGGTGATCAGCCGCTGCCGGGATGTCTAGTCCAAGTGTTGCACCTGCGTTAGTAGCAACTACGCTACCAACGTTGTCCTTATCAATTACGATAAGAGCGCCTTGTAGTACGTCTGCACTAGTTGCAGCATTAACAGTAAATGTGTTTGAAGTAACAGTTGTTCCAATGTGGAAACTGTACTCTAAACCTGCTGTTGCTGCTGGTAGTGTTACTACACAACCTGCTGCACGGTTAATAGTAAAAATACTACCTGACTGTGCAACTGTTGGTGCTAGTGTTGCGGCAGTATTTGCCACAATGTTTCTTTTATATGAGAGTGTTAGACCAACACCGCCTGCTGTACTACCGTCAGAGATAAAGAATTGATTGGTTGAATCATCGAAGAATAAATCTCCATCTTTACCTGTATGACTAGCAGTTGCAAGGGTAATAGCCTTACCTCTTAGTACTCTAGTTGTCATTCCTCTTCTCCTTCAAGTTCACGACTTATGAAAATGAGATGTTTGACATCGCCACTTCACCAACATAGTCACCTGCGTTACCAAGTGAAGACGCTGTGTTTGATAGTTCAATATAACCATAACGTGTCATGAATGATACGACTGGCTCGAATGTTGAAGGATCAAGCACTGTGCCACTTGACATTAGCGGAACGTATGGGCAATAGAATGCTGCCGCATCAGTTTCACTTGAGCCTTTGTAGCCAACTAGTACTGCAGTACTGTCTGCTGCATATGAATCAACATATACACGCATTGCACCGTTAAGTGTACCTACGAACTTAGTGTTTGTTGGTGCCTCAAATGTGCCTTCTGTTGTACGAGCAAATGCACTTGTTGATGCACTTTGTAGCACTGTTAGTGCCTCAGGTGATACAACTGCATAGTTACCTGCACCACGACGTGTGCGCTGTGCAATCTTGTTTGCTGTACGGTTGATTAGAACTGCAAGAGCTGCATGCTCGTCACCAACGTAAGTTGCTGTACCACTAACAGTTGACTGATTGAAAGTCTCTTCTGTTGCTGCTAGTGAACGAAGTGAACCAAGAACTTCTTGGTCGATCTCAGCAGTGATCTCTTGTGCAAGAGCTGCCATGATTTCAGCTTCGACATCAATGCCGTGCATTGATTGTGCGTCTTGGGCTGCTTCAAATGTCCAGCGTGCCTGTAGCTTACGAGTTTTTGCTTCAACTGGCTGCTTTAGGATCTGGATACTTAATGCACGACCGCCTGTACCTTCTTTAGCTGCTGTCGGGTCACCTTTACCTGTAGTAAGCGAGCCTGAATATGCTGTAGCAATTTTAAATGGTGAAAGAGCTTCATCACCTGCAATTGTATCTGTATCAAATGGTGAACTTGCAGTTGAGTTAGCTGCTTCAGCATAACGTACACGAAGTGTATGAATCTGACCAACTGGTCCCTGCATTGGCTGCACACCAACGATTTCGTTTGCAATAACTGTAGGCATTACACGACGGATAACTGGTAGAATTACGCGGTTAAGTGTTGCGATGTTGCCTGAAGCAGAAGCACCTGATGTAGCTGCCTCTTTCAAGTATTTGCGAGTGTTTTCTAAAACAACACTCATGCTGTTGCGGCGATTACCTTCTAGACCTTCAAGAAGTGCGTCTTTGGTATCATCCCAACGGCTTTCTAATAGTACGTCTGACATTAATTGTCTCCTCTGTTGTACTTTAT
>Ga0209634_1002776_pt1 | contig 12137 bp, 14 predicted proteins | sample LinPmetageLP40_FD_184043 | JGI IMG/M metagenome (GOLD analysis project Ga0209634, IMG submission 184043) | Marine viral communities from the Pacific Ocean - LP-40 (SPAdes) (version 2) | ecosystem: Environmental > Aquatic > Marine > Oceanic | place: Pacific Ocean | collected 2010-08-26 | reverse complement strand
ACCAGTCGCCACAGCCATTAATGGTAATGTTTCTTTTAATTTATCCCAATAACCAGGTGGAGATACATATTCAGGTCTTGTAGGTAATGCGTTTCCCATAGCACCTAATTCTGGTTCTATTATTATTTCTTCTTTTTTTGCGGTTTCTGGAATATTTAAAGATTCAGAAACAACTGGTTTAGATACTATATTATCTGTTTTTTTAATTTTAATATTTTTATTATTATATAGGTCAGTTAAACTATCTCTTGATGTTTGTTTATCAAATGCTTTTTGATAACTTGAATAAAAATCATCATCTGAAAAGTTTTTAAATTTTTCTTCTTTTCTTAAACTATCAAATTCTCTTTTATATCTTTCTTTAAACTTATCAACATTATCATATTTAAAATATGTATAACCATCACTTGTAAATTTATTTCTATCTGATGTTGTTTGATTTGTTGGAACAGGATCACCTTCTTTTAGTTTAGGTTCTGTTCTTTGTTTCCTTGCCGTAGGTTGTTCTTGTAAAAGTAAATCATTATTTCTTCTTGCTTGTTTTAATTGTTGTTGTTGTTGAGCTTGTGCTTGTTGTTGTAAAAAAGAAAAAACTTCATTATTAGTACTACTACTTGTTAATGTTGAATTAGTTGGAGGAAATAAACCAGATTGTTTTGTATCTTGTTTAGTTTCTTTTTTAGTTTCTTGTTTATCATCTTGTTTATCATCAGAGAGATCATAATTTTTTATATTATTTATAATCTCTCTTAATTCAGGATTTAAATTAATTGTAAAATCTCTCCGTGTATCATCGTCATCATCATCATCATCATCATCATCATCACCACCTCCACCAAATCCAAGAAAATCTAAACCTTTCTTTTTTAATTTTTTTATATATCCTAATTGACTTAATCTATATAACCCAGCTAATACAGAGAGAATAGTTGTTGTAATTGTAAATGTTTGTTGTGCTAATTGTGTATCAGTTATAAAATAAGATATAACTCCTAGCAAAGCTGATTCAAATCCTTTTTTTGTATCATTAAAAAAATCTTTATCTTTTGATAATATTGCTAATGCTTTAACAGGGTCACCATCTGCTTTAACTAATGCGTTAAATATTTTATTACCATTTTTTTCAATATAACTTTTTTCTTTTGGTGGAATAGGTGCAACTGGATTTTGTTGTAATAATCTTTTATCTTGTTTTGCTGTTGATTTTCCTTTTCTTGGTTTTTTTGCTTTCTTTTCTTTTGGTTTTTTTATTTGTTTACATTTTTGTAGCATTTTGTCTAAAACAAAACTTTTATTTTTAACAACATCTTTTTTTAAATAATTCATACACGTTGAAGTAATTTTTTCATCATATAATTTTAAATCTTTAATTTCATTATTAATCTCTTTAATGGATTTGAGAGAACCCCATTTTGAATCAGTCTTTAAATTTCGTAATTTTTCTAAATCTAATTCACTCAATTTCATATATAAATATATATATTATATTTTTTCATCAGTATTTTCTTGTGGAACATTTCTAACAAAATGACAGCAACATAAATCTATTTCACTACATTTTGACTTTCTACAACCACCAAAACATTTATCAATTATTATACCAAAACAAGCACCGACAGCTGCTAGTAAAGTAATTAAGGATATTGGTTCTACTACCATAAATTAAAACAATATTTTTATTTATTCATTAATTTTTTTACTGCGATATAATCATCAGTTCCCTTTTTGGGAATTTTAAATTTTTTCCCTTTATAAAATTCCTTTAATGCTTCAGCCCAATTCATTTATAAATATCCTAAATATTTTTTTTTAAATGAACTTTATCTATTTTATGAGATTTTGAAGTAGGGTCAACTGATGCATAGATCCTAGAATAAGCCCAACCTGCTTTTGTCATACCCTTTCGTACACTTTGTGGATTTGATTCAAAAGCACCTTCACCTTTTTCAAATACCATTTTTATTCCAGATAATTTATATTTTGTTATTTTTGCTATCTCTTCTAAACTATGTGGTTCATTTAATTTAAAACCATATTTTCTGTTAAATTTTTGTTTATAAGTATATCCCATTTATTTACTATAATATTTTATTTTCCATATTTTTTTAATGCATGTTTGTGAGCTTCACTATAGCACCCACGACCTGATTTAATAAATTTTTTCATCTCTTCAATATGTTTTTTACTATGATGTTTGCTATGAGTTTTAAATAATAATATTTCTTCTTTTCTTAATTGTCTAGGTTTATTCATATAATATTATTTTAGATTTTAAAATATTATTATATTTATTAATTTTAATATAATCAATTTTATTATTAATAATTTCCCTTACAATATATGGTCTTAAGCATTAGCAACAATCGAGCCATCGATGCCCGATAAACTGTATATCACATCATATAAAAGGAATTGATCCATAAGAATAGCATTACTTACACCAGCATTTGTTGAATCACTTGCAGTTTTTAGTTCAAGAACAATTGGAAGACCTTGATTGGCTAATGACATACCACTTTGAACGTTTGAATGGGGGTAACTTTCCAAATCCAAAGCATAAGCAACACGAGAACAAATATTTTTAGAACCAGTGCCGAAATCGTTGTCATCAGCTAAAAAGAAATTATCTCCACTAAAGCAAGTAGCAGAATATACATTACCAAGATTAGAAAGCGACATTACAAGATTTGAATAAACTTCTCCAATATCACGAGTTTTAGTAGATGCGATTGTAGCATGTTTTCCAGCTCCAGAGATAGCAATAGGTTTGCTGGGCATTCGCTGTCCTCCAATTGTATAAAAATATTGAGAACAATTGAGAGAACGTCTACACGAAACACTATCTACTTTAATATTTGTTACATCAGCAGATTTTCTAAATATACTAAAAATAGATTTAACAGAACGTTTACGAGAAGCTGTGGTAATAACAGTATCACCAGCCAAAGAACCAGCGGACGATTGAGTATTATGGTAAGATGTGGAAGCCCAGTTAATGGGAATACCAGCCGATAAAACTTGACGAAACGATGCATTAAATTCTGGCCCCATTGTCAATACTGGAACATGAAGTTCTACATTTGAAACAGACCAATCAAAAGAAGTTGAAGTAGCCCCTGCTTTAACCATGAATGGAGTGTTAAGAGATGCGAGTGTCAGTTCAATACTAGCCACGCCATTTTGGAAACCCAACGGACATAATCTGTCACTACCACCCATGAAACCAGACATAGGATAATGACAACCTGTAAATTTACCACCTTTCGCAATAAGAATTCTGTCCGTTGGAAGGGCAGTGAAACCGGCAGCTTCTCCTACAGAAACACTTGAAAGAGGTGTCTTAGAAGTCCCTTCTGTTATAGCCATGCTACTTTGTCTATGGTTGTCTGAAACCATACCATTCATCAAAGCATAACAAGCGTTGTAATGTGAAATTTCTTCAAGAACCGAGCCAACACTATTCACAACTCTAAATTGGTCAATCACAGCAGCTACACCAGCCTCTCCATCTAAGGCAAGGTCATCTGCGGCTTGGTTATTATTTGTAATAGTGTATTTAAGGTAAGCTCCTTTAAAATTAACAAAAGAATCAGATGGAACATTTAAAGCAATTCTAATTTGTTGGTCTGGGCCATATACCGAACCATTGGAAGGTATAAGTGTATGATATTGCATATTAGCCAAAGGTGAGCCAACTTTAAGCAAATCCGAATATCGCAAAACATTTGGTGTTTCGCTTAAATCCTCAGAGAAAGTTCTTTCTTGATCCATAGACATTTATATTAAACATAAATATTATAATTTTATACTTTTATTTTATTTTATTTTGTTTTTTTTCCTAAATATTAAGAACTTTCATCAAAATATACTTGAAGAAGCATTTGATAATCATTTACGGCGTTTAAAGTTAAATCAACTCCATCTTGATCTTTTATTCTAATATTAACAACTCCTTTAAAAGGATTACCTACCTTAACCCAATCGTTCATGTGATAACCATAAGATGGATTATAAAGAGTACTACCACTATTTGTAGGAAATAAACCGATAATATTTGAGGATGCTAAACCATACTTATTTAATCCTGCTGTCTGTGTTGTAGCACTACAAGGCTGAGGTAGGTTAGCTGTAATTTGTAATGATGTAGCTTGTGTATTAACAGCTGGAGAATTGTTATTTATATTCATAGTTTTAATTTTTATATAACAATATCCTAAATTTGCGTATTGAGAGATTAGTGGAGAAAGTTGTTGTATTGATCCCAAATCATAATTTAAACTACCAGTGGGTGCTGTACTCCCTTCTAACGATTGTTTGCTATTCAAATAAAGATTAAATACATTTTTTAGCATTTTATTATATACTCTAAATATATATTTTTTTTATCTACTTAATTAATTAAATTTGTTAATGAACCAGTAGAAGGTGCTCCAAATCCAGAGTAACTAGGAACACCAACAACTCTTGTTTCATTTACAGCTGTTCTTGCTGTTCTTAAACTTGAAACTTTATTAGCAATTCTATCACCTGTTTTTGCGATACGACCAGCAACATTTATTAAACTCCTATCTGCTGTTGTTCCAGAAATTATATTTTCACCTGCTCTAGCTGCTTTAAATGTCGCTTTAACATCAGCTGCTGTTGGAATATATGATCTAGCTAGTGCGGAAGTTCCCTGTTTAACTGATTGTCTAACACCCATTCCAGCAGCACGTGCCGACCTAAACGTACGACCCGCTCCCTTTAATGCTCTTATTTCATAAGGGGCTGAAACCTTACTAATAGCCGCAGAAACTGCATCTAATCCTAAAGCTCCAACGGTATTCCAACCGAATTTTTGTTCCCCAGTTGCGACCTGTCTTATGGTATCTGAGGCATCTATTCCTGCTTTAACCAGACTATAATAAGGCACAAAATAATCGATTCCGCCAGTATATTTATCTAGTTTATCCGTAATAAATTTTGCACCCTTGATTTCTGCGTTTACTGCTTCACCAATATTTTTTTTAAATTTATCAAAACTACTAAAAGTATCTTTCACACCATAAGCTACGTTCCTTCCAAAATCTTCAAATTTTTTACCTACACTACTTGCGGCTGATGAAATCTTTTGTCCAAGACCTTTGAAAAAGTTAAAGAAAAATCCCATTTTATATAATTAAAATATTTAATTTTGTTTTAGTTTTTTTAAATTTTTTAGTTCTTCTAATCTTCTGTTTTTATCCATTTCTGTTTTTTTATAAATATCAAATTTACTAATCATGTCTTTATGAAGTTTAATCTCTCTTTTTTTTGATTCTGGTTTGTTATAAAAATCTACTTTAAGATTTATCTCCCATTCAGCATTATTAAAATTTATAGGTATTTTTTCGTCTTGATAAGTAATAACTATATCAATACTATTAATAGTTCTTGATGATAGTTGCATATCAAAAGGTACACTTGGTTCGTAAACAAAGAAAGCATTTCTACTAAAAACAATTGGGACTTGAGCGAGAATATTACTATATTTACCTGTACTAGATTCTATAATTTTTTGATTAGATAAATTAGGAACTCTAATATAAATACTATTTTGACTATCTGTAACGTCAACTGCTCTGTTTGAATACAAAGTCGTAAAACTATTTAAATTTATGTCTGCATTATTAAATCCTAAAAATCGTCTAATACTATTAGCAAAAGAAAATTTAAAAGTTGTAATAGTAGCAGAATTAGACATGATTTTGACTCTATTTGTAATATCATCATAAGAGAAGGTATAAATTATATTACCGCTATTAGCACTTTCCATTAATGGTTTTAAAACTGCAAGTAATTCATTTATTGAATAATTACCATCTGGTATTTGAATTGTGTAGCTCGTCCCTGATTCAATAAATGTTAATAAATTATTTTTTGTTGATTCTGACAAGTTACGCCAAGAATTAGCAAATGTACATGAGGTTAGTGAAACCGATAGTACTTCGTTATCAAGGCAATTTATAGGCTCAAATAATATAAATCTTCCAGCATTTCCATTTATACCACTGGAGGTATTTATCATATCTTTAGAACGGATTGATATATAGATAGACCCACGAGTCTTATTAAACGACGACATATATTATATATTATCAATATTATTTTTTAAAGCAATATACCCATTATGTTTATTAGTTTTTTTATGTCTTGCTAAAACATCTTTATTAATAATAGAACCACACTCACACGTTATTTTTTCTTTTATTTGTTCTTTATTATTTTGACGATATTCTTTTGTTCTTTCTTTTATTTGTTCTTTATTTTCTTCATAACGTTTTTTACTTTTTTCTGATATTTGTTCTTTATTTTTTTCATAATATTCTTTTGCTTTTTCTAATATTTGTTCTTTATTTTCTTCATAATGTTCTTTTGCTTTTTCTAATTTTTGTTCTTTATTTTCTTCATAATATCCTTTTATTTTTTCTTTATTATTATCACGCCAATTTTTTTTTATTCTAATCATTGTTTCTTTATTATCATCATACCATTCTTTCCCAGTTCTTGTCGGTATTGTTTTATTTAAAGTTGGTTTTAAATTTTCTATAATCTCTCGTTCCCTTTTTTCAAGTTGAAGTTTTGTTTTGCTCGGATAATACTCTACTAAAATCATATCCCAATTTAGAAATCCTCCATTTTCTCTGATGAATTTATATACATGACGATTATAACCTTTTCTATTTTCATTATTACAAGCCGATTTATGACCTGATTTTCTATGTCTAAATGATGTTGTTGAACCAATATAAATATCAGTAATATTTGCATCTTTACAACACAATTTATAAATTAATCCGTTTTCATAGTTAGGCATTTTGCTACATATTAATACATTCTTAATCTCTAAGTCAATTTTATAAACAATTCCAAAGCAATCGCACAGAATAATAATTAGCAGACGATGGGTCATTATATGTAAATTGATTTTTTTTATTTTTAATTCCCATGGCTCTACTACAATAGTTTTTATTTCTAGCTTTGTCTTTATGATTTAAATGAGAGTATAATCCTAATCCACTTGTATCTTCAAATTGCTCGTATCTCTTATCTCCGAAATGTACTATTCCATTATTAGTTTCAATTTGATATTTTTTATTTTTTTTATTAGATTTTTTAATTTTGGTTTTATTCATATATATAATACTAAATATATAAATAAAATAATTATTTAATAAAAATAATTTTCATCGCCATCGTCCCCTGATTCAGAATCTATATTATTATTAGATTCTACGTCTTCATTTTTCCAACCATTAATCCAACCCCTTTTATCAATATGATTATATATATTATCAATCTGTAATTTAAAACAATTTATACCTCCATGCTTTTTTATAGTGGTAAATGGAATTTCTAGTGTTATCAATCTTGATTTAAAACTGCGAGTATTAACTGCTTTTGTTTCATCTTTTAAAAATCTATTTTCTTTACAAAACTTCTCGTATTTTTTAAATAATACAGCAAACTCTATAATTAATTCATCATCGCATTCTTCATCAAATTTAATATCAGATTCATCATCGTCCCATTGTTTTTGAGAAATGAATTCTTCAAAGAATAAAGCTTCAATCGGGCTATATAGATTACACATATTTTTATAGGCTTTTGTAATTGGACGCTTCTTACGCCAATCATAATTGGTTAAATCAATACCCATAAAGAACTGATATAATGATCGCATCGTTTCTGGATTTCTTAAATGATTATATAAATTAGTCCAAAATTTATTAGAATATTTTAAATACACATCTGTTGACTGGTACACTACATAACGTCTATCTTTAGATTTAACATCAATTGGAATTGGGTTTGGTTTATTTGTTGTAATAATTGTTCTTGCGTGATTAGTTATTTCAGTTGGTCTTACATTTTTTGGATTTATAATAATTGTTGGTTCTGTAATAAATGATTTAATATTACCTTCAAAATTAAATGTATCTTTTCCTTCACATTCATTTAAATTTACTAATAATTTTCTGTAATAACCTTCAGCATGTGATCCAAAAAAATCATCTGGACGTGAAGAAGTTATATAATGAATACTTCCAAGCATATTACCTATTGCGTCTAAAATTATATTTTTTCCTACACCTTGCTTTCCCATTATAATAATACACACAGGAGGTTTATGACTTGGATCTTGAAAAATTTGAGCTATAAAATTAATAAAATAATCTGCGTGTTCTGTAATTCCACCACATAGTTCTTTTACCAAATCTAAAAATGGTTGTATTTTCTTATTTCTTATTTGTAAATCTATTTTTTCACCAAGTAAATCCTCATTAAATCCTTCAAAAATATTAAATATATTTGGGTCATGATTTGGTGATTCAATATTAAACGGAAGGAAATCCATAATACGATAAAGTCTATGTTTAACATCAATACACCATTTATCATAAAATGAAATATCACCAACAGATGTTGTAAATCCACTAGTAATAGGTTTTAATAAAAGTTGTAATTGTTTTGTATTTAATATATCTGGTTTCTTATGCATACCATTTTGAAAAATATAGAGAGGTTCTGGTTGTTGAATTTTACATAAAAATAATTCTATATATGATTTTCTCATTTCATAAGTTTCAGCAGGAGCTTCACCAATTAATGACCCAACGTAAATTTGGTTATATTCATCAGTACATTTAAATTTAAAATCGCTAAAATCATATTTTTTTTCTATTATTTCATAATAGCTTTCCATAGGTTTAACAACAAAATCAACTTTATAGCCAGTTGTTTCAAAACAATAAGAAGATAATTCCTCAAGAATGTCTGTATTAAAAACATTAGTATTTATTAAAACACCATCAAAACATAAAGCATCAACACAAAAACCAAGTTGTCTTAATTTTTGAGTTGCTTTTGTAATAATATTATCTTCTATAACTTGTAAAACATAAGACAAACAGGTTGCTTTTTTATTTTTATATTTTTCTTTTTTTAATTTTTTAACATCAGATGCAATTGTGGTTTGAATAGAAAATACAATATCAGTAATTTTTTTAAGTTCAGTATTAAGATTATTAACCCAATCAGGTAAAGGAATAAGAATATCAAAACCATTTTCACAAGAATAATTTATGACACAACCACCATATAACATAGTAATAAATAGTTCTTTTGCTACTTTACGAGATGTTAAATAAATATCTATAATCTGTTGTAATCTTATATTTCTATTTTCAATATAATCATCAATACAAGGACAATTCAAATTATTTTTTTTACAATATTGAGATATGAGTACAAAATGACAATTTTGAATATCTATATCTGTATGTGTATCGTGTACCAATGTTTCTCTTATTTGTCTTTTAAAATTTTGTAATGATAAAGATTTTTTAGCATATTTTCTTCCAATGCATAATCCTTGAGTTTCATATTCCACTCTAAATGCTTTATTATTATAATCCCAATTTTTTAAATATGCTTTTAATTGTTTTTTGCTATCATCATCTATTTCAAAATTATTAATTAATGATTGAACCTTATCATAATTAATATGTTCGTATAGCATAGAGATCATTTTATATTATATATATAATAAATTTTGCTTTTAAATGTGTTTTGTATAACATATTATTTTGTTATACAAAAAAATATATTAATCTTCTTTATTCTCATTCTCATTATCTGTAATGTCTTTTAATTTATTTTTAAGATTTTCAATTCTTATTTTTTTTTTAATTTCATTATTTTTATCTTTAAGATATAGGGTCGCATTATTCAAGTTTTCTAATTCATTTAAGTCACCAAATTTATCATTTAATTCTGTATCATTAATTTTTAATTTTTTTTGTAAATATTTAAAAGATGCTTTACCTGAATCATAACATTTCATTCTCTCAATAGCAGAGAGTTTATGATACATATCAGTATAAGTTGGTCTACGTCCCATTAAATAGTATAAAATATTTTGTTTAAATTATTTTTTATAAATATATACAAAGTATTTAAACACAAAATATTTTTATATAAATATTATTATGTCTAATAAAAGATATATTTTTAATGATGATGTTCTAATAGAAGAAGATGGTTTGTTAAGGAGAAATGAAAAATTTAAATCTTTAATTAATCCTATTGAAAAAAATAAACATACAGAATTTATTTATATAATAGAACAAAAAACAAAAACAAAATTTAATGAGAAAGACTGGTTTGTTATGAATACAACCTCTCAATCTAATAAATCATATTGTATATGTTCTAATCCAATAGAAAATTTATATTATATTAAACATGTACCTACTGATTTAACTTTTTTAGTAGGTTCAAAATGTATATTAAAAATTAGTACTAAATTATATTTAGATATGATTAAAACCAAATGTATCTGTGGTAATTTGATTTTAGATCGTAGAGAGAAATATGGAAGATTAGGATATTGCAAAAAAACGTGTATGCCGATGAAAATTAAATTTGGAAAACATAAAGGTAAATTAGTCACAGAAGTTGATAAGAAATATATAATATGGCTTTATAATTTAGAAAATCTCTACGATGATTTACGAGAGAATATAAAATTGCATTTTAAGTTAGATTTATAATTTAAATAATCTTTAGTAAAATATATAATGACTGAACTAGATCAATTTATAGATTTCAATAAAACAAAAGCTGTGAAGACAATTGAAACATATAAGAGAATGTATAAAAAAATATCAGAAATCTTAGGGGGGAATGTTTCTCATTTCTCTCAAGATAAAATAATAGAATTAGTAAATGATAAAGTAGAAAATATTAATACAACTCAAGCTTTATTAAATGTTGCATTACTGATTAGAAAAATGCTTGGAATGTCTACTAATATATTACAAGCAGAGAGAAAAAAAAATATAGAGAAAGTTATAACACACACCAAAAAAATAAATGAAGAAAAAAAAGAAATTTTACCATCTCTTCAAGAGTTAAATGAATACACAGATTATTTATATGAAAATAAATTATATTCTGATTATATTATTAATTATTTGATATTAAACTTTTTTGTAAGAAATGAAGATTTAAATTTTTTATTAAAATTAAAAAAAAAAGATACTATTGATAGTGATTTTAATTATCTATGGTTTGATAAAAGAAATAAGAAAGTTGTTTTCATTAGAAATAATTATAAGACTGCTTCAACGTACGGACAAAAGAAGCATACTATCATAGATCCTAAATTTTTTATAGCAGTTAAGAATTTAGTAGCCGAGAGAAAGGATATTGATAATGATAAATTTATTGTTAATGACGATGGAATTGGATACCATATTATGAAGTCAACATTTAATGGTATAGGAGAAGGTAATTATATTAAAGTAATTATTAATGATAATTTAAAAAAAAATAATACAGATATTTTAAAACAAATCTCTCAATCAAGAGGAACTGATATACAGACACTAATAAATAATTATACTTTATAATGTAATGTAATATAGTATCTGTATATGATAAAAAACACTATATTTTAACACATCAATTAATAAGGTTATTCAAAAAATATTGAAATGATAGATGGTAATAAAATATAAATTAGTATCTGGTGAAGATGGATAAGCAAATACTCTGAATACTAGAAAAAAAATAATTTTTTTTAGGAAGACAAGTTATAAATAATTCTTCTTGTAGTACTGAATAAATATTTTATAGTATACAATAAAATTGAAGAGAGAATAAATAATAATAATTAACACCATATAAGGTGTGTAAAATACTTATAAATACTATATAACAACCACTTAAAGGTAAGAGGATATATATATATAACACGAAATGACGGCAATTTACAACCGCCTACCAACAGATATTCAAGAGCGAATTGATACAGAGCTTTTAAAAGAAAAAAACATTTGTAATAAAAAAGTATTTGACGAGTTGCGACTTCGTTTTAAACGAATGGCAGTATATAACTCGCTGACGACATCGGACATGGTAATGGGTATGACCGCTGAAGACTGGTATAATGATATATTTGACCCTAAAGGAGGGTTTGATGAATATGATTGCGATGGAACAATAAGTGATACTTGTAGGGGTTGCGGTTGGATACCACAAATTCCAGAGATTGACTGCGTGTGTCCTGACCTTGATTGGCGCTCATCGTGTGTTAAATATAAACATAAATA
>Ga0209634_1002775_pt1 | contig 12138 bp, 7 predicted proteins | sample LinPmetageLP40_FD_184043 | JGI IMG/M metagenome (GOLD analysis project Ga0209634, IMG submission 184043) | Marine viral communities from the Pacific Ocean - LP-40 (SPAdes) (version 2) | ecosystem: Environmental > Aquatic > Marine > Oceanic | place: Pacific Ocean | collected 2010-08-26 | reverse complement strand
ATCAATTACAGCAACACTGATTGCACCAATCGCGATGGAAGAAGGTTTAAGATTTGCGATTCGTGAGGGTGGCCGAACAGTTGGGTCAGGTGTTGTAGTAAAAGTTATAGAATAAGATAAATTAAAATTAGGCCAGTAGCTCAATTGGTAGAGTATCGGTCTCCAAAACCGAGGGTTGGGGGTTCGAAGCCCTCCTGGCCTGCCATATTAGGGAAAGTGTGAAAATGAATGTAATGAATATAAAGTTAGTTTTATCATTTTTGCTATTAACTGCAGGCTTAGGTGGATTTTATATCTTGTTTGACCACCCTCTTGTTTTTAGAATTATTTCTGTTTTGGTTGGGTTTGTTGCCGCAATATATGTCTTTTCGACAACAACTCAAGGCGATCGATTATTAAAGTTTATAAAAGAAGCAATCACAGAAGCAAAGAAAGTTGTTTGGCCAACTCGAAAAGAAACAATACAAATGACCTTAGTCGTTTTTGTATTGGTAGTAATAATGGCAATATTCTTGGCCTTTGTTGATATTTTCTTTTCATACGTTATAAATATTTTATTAGGGCGAGGTAGTTAATGTCAAAAAGATGGTACGCAGTTCAAGCTTTCTCAGGATATGAAAAAATCGTCCAAAAAGGCTTATTAGATAGAGTAGCGCAATCAGGTCATGAAGATTTGTTTGGTGATATTTTGGTTCCTGTTGAGGAAGTTGTTGAAATGAAGTCAGGAAAAAAAACAATTACAGAGCGAAGATTATATCCCGGGTATGTTCTAGTTCAAATGGACATGAATGATGATAGTTGGCATTTAGTAAAAAGCACCCCAAAGGTTTCAACATTTATTGGGGGAAACGGACAGAAACCAACTGCAATCAAAGATACTGAAGTGGACATTATTCTTCGCAGGATGGATGACAGTAAAGTTAATCCAACACAAAAATTAACTTTTGAGGTAGGTGAGTCAGTGAGAGTTATTGACGGACCTTTTAAAGACTTCTCGGGTTCTGTTGAAGAGATTAATTATGAGAAAAGTAAATTAAGAGTTTCAGTAGTAATTTTTGGTCGAGCGACTCCGGTCGAATTACAGTTTGGCCAAATAGAAAAAGAAGTTTAGTTTTTAATTGGGAGCTGAAAAGCGTTTGTACCAAATTTAGGAGAGATTATATAAAATGGCAAAAAAAATAGAAGCATACATCAAACTGCAGATTCCAGCAGGAAAAGCAAATCCGAGTCCACCAGTTGGTCCAGCGCTTGGACAAAGAGGGCTTAACATTATGGATTTTTGTAAAGCTTTTAACGCGGCTACACAAAGTGTAGAGCCTGGACTTCCAATCCCGGTCGTTATTTCAGCCTTCTCTGATAAAAGTTTTACTTTTATTATGAAAACCCCACCTGCTTCAATTCTGCTAAAAAAAGCAGCAAAATTAAGTAAGGGTTCGCCGGTCCCTCATACAGATAAGGTTGGCAAGATTACGCGAGCACAAGCAGAAGAAATTGCGAAAACTAAAATGCCTGATTTAACGGCTTCAGATATGGATGCAGCGGTTAAAACAATTGCCGGAAGCGCAAGAAGTATGGGTATTGAAGTGGAGGGCCAATAAAATGAATTTAAGTAAAAGAATGAAATCATTGTCTGAGATCGTTGATAGAGATAAATTTTATGAAGTGAATGCCGGATTGGAAGTTGTTAAAAAAACAGCAAAAGCTAAATTTGATGAATCTATTGATGCAGCAATTAAATTAGGCATTGATCCAAAAAAATCTGATCAACTTGTTAGAGGAGCATTAGTTCTTCCAAGTGGAACAGGTAAATCAACAAGAGTTGCAGTTTTTGCCCAAGGTGATGCTGCTGATGAAGCTAAGAAGGCAGGCGCAGACCTCGTCGGTTTTGAAGATTTAGCAGACCAAATCAAAAAAGGTGTTATGGACTTTGATGTATTAATTGCTACACCTGATGCAATGAAAATTGTGGGTACGCTAGGCCAAGTATTAGGTCCAAGAGGATTAATGCCAAACCCTAAAGTTGGAACAGTGACACCCCAACCAGGTAAAGCAGTAGAAAATGCGAAAGCGGGACAGGTTCAATATAGAACTGACAAGGGCGGTGTAATACATTGCACAATAGGTAGGGCATCATTTACAGTAGCGCAACTAGAAAAAAATCTTTCTGCATTAATGGAAGCAGTTAATAAGTCTAGACCTGATGGAACGAAGGGCGCATTTATAAAAAAATTATCTATCTCAAGCACAATGGGCGTGGGAGTAAGAATAGAGCAATAAAGAATTTGTGAAAATAAAATTTCACACAAGAAACTTTGGGTTCATTGAAAAATATTTTTCAATGAAGTTATCAAAGACCGTAGGTACGGAAGTTTAATTTAGTACAAGCCTACGCAGATGGCGTTTCCCCTAATTGGATAAATATCCTAATAGTGGATGCTGTTGTTGTACTTAGAAATAAGTACTTTTATTTAACGGAAGGAGAAGACTTTGAGTCTGAATCTTGAAGAAAAAAAAGAAGTTGTTGCTGAAGTAAGCAAAACAATCGAAAGTGCCCAAGCAATGATACTTGCTGAGTATCGTGGTGTAGGGGTTGGAGAAATGACAACATTAAGAGCTGAAGCTAGAAAATCGGGTGTTTACCTTAAGGTATTGAAAAATAACTTGGTAAAAAGAGCTGTAACTGACACGCCATTTTCTTCATTATCCGAGGATATGACAGGCCCATTAATGTACGGCATATCAGAAGACCCTGTGGCTGCAGCGAAAGTATTAAATGACTTCGCTAAGAAAAACGATTTATTTGTGATTAAATCAGGAGCAATCTCTAATGAAAAACTAGATGCGGGTGCTATTAAAGCACTTGCTTCATTACCAAGCCGGGAAGAATTACTTGCAAAACTGATGGGCACAATGCAAGCACCGATAACAAAATTTGTTAGTACATTAAATGAGGTACCTTCAAAGTTTGTAAGAGGTCTTGCAGCAGTTCGTGACCAAAAGCCTGCATAATTTTGGCTTAGATTATATTAAATTTTATTTAGGAGTATTTAAAAAATGGCTATTTCAAAAGAAGATATTCTAGAAGCGGTAAGCAGTATGTCGGTTTTAGATTTATCAGAATTAATTAAGGAAATGGAAGAAAAATTTGGTGTTTCAGCAGCAGCAGCAGCTGTGGCAGCTCCTGCAGCAGCAGGCGGCGATGCACCAGCTGTAGAAGAGAAAAGTGAATTTGATCTTCATCTAACAGCTATAGGAGACAATAAAGTTAACACTATTAAAGCAGTTCGAGAAATAACTGGACTTGGTCTTAAGGAAGCAAAAGATATTGTTGATGCTGCCCCGAAAGTTGTCAAAGAAGCTCTAGCTAAGGCGGATGCAGACGAAGCAATGAAAAAATTAACGGATGCTGGAGCAACAGCTGAGCTGAAGTAATTAATTTTTTTGATATTGGAAGGTTATTTTTTTTAACCTTCCAATTATTTAAGCTCTATTAGTAATAAAGAATATTGATACAAATTAAATTTGTACTGTTATATATTAAATAATTCGGAGACCGTATGAGCTATTCCTTTACTGAAAAAAAACGCCTTAGAAAAAGTTTTGCTAAAAGAGAAGAAATCCTCGCAGTTCCTTATTTACTTGAGATGCAACTCGAGTCATACAAAAATTTTCTTCAATTAGATGTACCTCTAGAGGAAAGAAAAGATGAAGGACTTCAATCGACATTTAATTCACTTTTTCCCATTTCCAGTCATTCAGGTTATGCAAAATTAGATTATGTAAGTTATAAATTAGGAAAGGTAGAATTTGACGTAAAAGAATGTCAGCAGCGTGGTTTAACATATGGTGTTCCTTTAAGGGCTGCAGTTAGACTTACCATAATGGACAAGGAAGCATCTCAGCCTACCGTTAAAGAAGTTAAGGAGTCCGATGTTTATATGGGTGAAATCCCATTAATGACACAAAATGGATCGTTCGTAATAAACGGAACTGAGCGTGTTATTGTTTCTCAATTACATAGAAGTCCTGGTGTATTTTTTGAGCATGACAAAGGCAAGACTCATAGCTCTGGAAAATTTCTATTTTCAGCAAGGGTAATTCCTTATAGAGGTTCTTGGTTAGATTTTGAATTTGACCCTAAGGACTATTTATATTTCAGAATTGATCGAAGAAGAAAGATGCCTGTAACAACCTTACTTAAGGCATTAGGCTTAACTTCTGATCAGATATTAGAAACTTTTTATGATTTTGATACTTTTTTTGTAAAAGGAAAGAAAGTTGAGTTCGAATTGGTTCCATCAAGACTAAGAGGTGAAATAGCCAAGTTTGATATTAAGGATAAAAAAGGTAATTTAATAATTGCTAAAGATAAAAGAATTACAGTTAAGCATATTAGGGAGATAGAAAAATCTGGAATTAAATCAATTGTTGTTGATAACTCATTTCTTGAAGGAAAGAAACTTGCAAATTCGTTTATAGATAAAGAAACTGGAGAAGTTCTTTTTAACGCTAATGAAGAGATTTCATTAGCTGAAAATAAAAAAGATGAAGAAGGAAATTCATATCCTGTTTTAGAAAAAATTATCGAGAATGGTATTGATACATTTAAAACACTGTATTCAAATGACTTAGATCATGGGGACTTTATTTCACAAACCCTTATAACGGATGAAATACCTGATCAATACGAAGCAAAAGTTGCGATTTATAGAATGATGAGACCAGGTGAGCCGCCAACAGCAGATTCAGTAGAAAACCTGTTCGAAGGAATGTTTTTCAAACAAGAAAGATACGACCTATCTAATGTTGGAAGAATGAAATTTAATAAAAGAGCTTATCCAAAAAATTCTGAGCAATTTGCACCATGGATGAAAAAATTACAGAGCCATATTGATCAGAACTCTGATGAAGGCGAAACTATTTTAAGCAAAGAAGATATTTTAGCTGTGGTTGGAATCTTGATTGAACTAAGAAATGGACGCGGAGAAATTGACGATATTGATCATCTTGGAAACAGAAGAATTCGATCTGTAGGTGAGCTCGTAGAAAATCAATTTAGGACTGGGTTAGTCAGAGTTGAAAGAGCAGTAAAAGAGAGATTAGGTCAAGCTGAAGCAGATAATTTAATGCCACACGATTTAATAAATTCAAAACCAATTTCTAGTGCAATAAGGGAATTTTTTGGATCATCTCAGTTATCACAATTTATGGATCAAACAAACCCACTATCAGAAATAACACACAAAAGAAGAATTTCTGCTCTTGGTCCGGGTGGACTTACTAGAGAGCGAGCAGGCTTTGAGGTAAGGGATGTGCATTCGACTCATTATGGAAGAGTCTGTCCTATTGAAACTCCAGAGGGTCCAAATATTGGACTTATTAATTCTTTAGCATTATACGCAAAAACAAATAAATATGGATTTTTAGAAACTCCATACAGAGTTGTTGAAAACGGTAAAGTTAAAAAGGGTATAGACTATCTTTCTGCAATCGAAGAAAGTGATTATACAATTGCTCAAGCCAATTCAGAATTAAATGACAAAAGTGAATTTAGAGAAACGCTTGTTTCATCGAGGTTTAAAAATGAATTTACTTTAGCTAGTAACGAAAACGTTAATTATATGGATGTTGCACCAGGGCAAATCGTTTCCGTAGCGGCGTCACTAATTCCCTTCCTAGAGCATAATGATGCTAACAGAGCACTAATGGGCGCAAACATGCAAAGACAAGCAGTACCTTGCCTGCGTGCAGAAAAAGCGTTAGTTGGAACTGGTATTGAAAGAACAGTTGCCACTGATTCAGGAACAACAGTTCAAGCTAAGAGGGGAGGAACAGTTGACTATGTTGATTCTCAAAGAATTGTTATTAAAGTTAATGATAAAGAGGCTACCCAAGGTGAAGTAGGGGTTGATATCTACAACTTAACTAAATACACAAGATCAAATCAAAATACAAACATTAACCAAAAACCTCTTGTTAAGATTGGAAACAAAATAGAAAGAGGCGATATTATTGCTGACGGAGCTTCAACAGATGTTGGTGAACTCGCGCTTGGACAAAATATGTTAGTCGGTTTTATGCCATGGAATGGGTATAACTTTGAAGATTCAATTTTAATCTCAGAAAGAGTAGTTTCTGATGATAGGTATACATCAATCCATATTGAAGAGTTGCAGGTTGTAGCAAGAGATACAAAGCTTGGGCCTGAAGAAATTACAAGAGATATTTCGAATTTGTCAGAAAGTATGCTTGGAAGACTTGATGAAGCTGGCATTATTTATATTGGGGCAGAAGTTGAAGCTGGCGATGTTTTAGTAGGAAAAGTTACGCCAAAAGGAGAAACGCAACTTACACCCGAAGAGAAACTATTGAGGGCAATTTTTGGTGAGAAAGCTTCAGACGTTAAGGACACAAGTTTGAGGGTTCCGTCTGGACAAGCAGGCACGATAATTGATGTGCAGGTTTTTACTAGAGAAGGGATTGATCGTGATCCGCGTGCTGAGCAAATAATAAATGCTCAATTAGAAGCATATCAGAAGGATTTAGCAGATCAATTAAGGATCGTTGAGGAAGATACATTTAGTCGGCTTGAAAAATTAGTTGTTGGAAACTCTATTTCCGGCGGCCCTAAAGGGCTTAAAAAGGGAGTAAAAGTTACTAAAGAAATATTAGCTGAAATTGATAGATATGACAGATTTGATATTAGATTATCTGATGATAAAGATTCTAAAAATTTAGAAGCGCTTAAAGAAAATTTAAATAAAGCTAAGAAAGAATTTGACTTAAGGTTTGATGAGAAAAAAAGAAAGCTAACCCAAGGTGATGAGTTACCTCCAGGTGTTCAAAAGATGGTCAAAGTTTACATGGCAGTAAAAAGAAGAATTCAGCCAGGAGATAAAATGGCTGGCAGACATGGTAATAAGGGCGTGATATCTAAAATAGTTCCAGTCGAAGATATGCCCTATATGTCAGATGGAACGACCTTGGATGTAGTTTTAAATCCTCTTGGTGTTCCATCAAGAATGAATATTGGTCAAGTATTAGAAATGCACCTTGGTTGGGCAGCTAAAGGCTTAGGTAAGAGAATTGATGAGGCGCTCAATGAAAATAAGAATATTAATGAAGTTAGAGAATTGCTTGATAAAATTTATAATACTTCAACAGGTAGGAAAGAGGATATTAAGGCACTTAAAAATAACGAAGTCACAGAGCTTGCTGAAAATTTAATTCAAGGTGTGCCATTTGCAACTTCGGTATTTGATGGAGCAGCAGAATCAGATATTCAGTATATGCTTGATATTGCTTACCCTGATGAGCATGAACACACAAAGTTGCTTAAGTTTGCGGCGAAAAAAACGCAAGTTCGATTGTATGATGGAAGATCAGGCGAGGCTTTTGATAGGCCTGTAACTGTCGGCTATATGCATATTCTTAAACTTCATCATCTTGTTGACGATAAGATGCATGCTCGTTCAACTGGACCCTATTCTTTAGTAACGCAACAACCATTGGGTGGTAAAGCACAGTTTGGTGGACAGAGATTTGGTGAGATGGAGGTATGGGCATTAGAAGCTTATGGTGCAGCTTATACCCTACAAGAAATGTTAACTGTTAAATCAGATGATGTTTCCGGAAGAACTAAGGTTTATGAAAACATTGTTAAGGGAGAACACAAAATTGATGCCGGCATGCCGGAGTCGTTTAATGTTCTAACCAAAGAAATTCGTTCTTTGGCGATTGATATTGATCTTGATAGAAACTAAGGAGAAGATTGTAAATGAAAGCTTTATTAGACTTGTTCAGAAACAACACCCAACAAGAAGAATTTGATGCAATCAAGATTGCGCTTGCTTCTCCTGAAAAAATTAGATCATGGTCATATGGTGAAGTTAAGAAGCCAGAAACTATCAACTATAGAACTTTCAAACCTGAGAGGGATGGACTTTTTTGCGCAAAAATCTTTGGTCCAGTAAAAGATTATGAATGTCTTTGTGGGAAATATAAACGTCTTAAACATCGAGGTGTTATTTGTGAGAAATGTGGTGTAGAAGTTACATTATCAAAAGTTCGACGAGAGCGTATGGGGATAATTGAACTTGCAAGTCCTGTTGCTCATATATGGTTTTTAAAGAGTCTGCCAAGCAGATTGGGTATGGTACTTGATATTCCATTAAGAGACATTGAGCGTGTACTTTATTTTGAAGCATATATTGTGACTGAAAATCATATGATTACAGATCCCGAGCTTCAGGTAGGTAGAATTTTATCTGAAGATGACTACTTAAAATTTTCAGAGCTACATGGCGATGAATTTAAAGCAATTATGGGAGCTGAGGGCATAGAAGAGCTTCTTAAATCTATAAGATTAAAAGAAGAAATTGAAAAGCTTAAAGAGGAACTTGAAAAAACTACCTCTGATGCAAAAATAAAAAAAATAGCAAAACGGTTAAAAGTTTTAGAAGCTTTTCAAACTTCTGGCATCAAACCCGAATGGATGATTCTTAAAGTTCTACCAGTACTTCCTCCAGAACTTAGACCACTTGTCCCTTTAGACGGAGGTAGGTTTGCAACCTCAGATCTAAATGATTTGTATAGAAGGGTTATAAATAGAAATAACAGATTAAGACGCCTAATTGATTTAAGAGCGCCTGAAATTATTGTCAAAAATGAAAAAAGAATGCTTCAAGAAGCTGTTGATTCACTTCTAGATAATGGTAGACGTGGAAAAATTATGACTGGAGCGAATAAACGACCATTAAAGTCTTTAGCGGATATGATTAAGGGTAAAGGTGGACGATTTAGACAAAACCTCCTTGGTAAAAGGGTCGATTATTCTGGTAGATCTGTAATTGTCGTTGGACCTCAGTTAAAGCTTCATCAATGCGGCCTTCCAAAAAAGATGGCTCTTGAGTTATTTAAACCTTTTATATTTAATAAGTTGGAATTACAAGGCTTAGCAACAACAATTAAAAATGCAAAGAAAATTGTTGAAGCAGAAGGTCCAGAAGTTTGGGATATTCTTGAGAATGTAATTCGTGAGCACCCAGTTCTTCTTAACAGAGCGCCAACTCTTCATAGGCTTGGAATTCAGGCTTTTGAGCCAGTATTGATTGAAGGTAAAGCAATCCAGCTTCATCCTTTAGTTTGTGCAGCCTTTAATGCTGACTTTGATGGAGATCAGATGGCCGTGCATGTTCCATTATCACTTGAAGCTCAAATGGAGGCAAGAACACTAATGCTGGCTTCAAACAATGTACTTTCACCAGCTAACGGCGAGCCAATTATTGTGCCATCGCAAGATATTGTTCTAGGTCTTTACTATATGACTAGAGAAAGAATAGCTGCCAAAGGTGAAGGTATGAAATTTGCAGACATAGACGAATTAAGAAAGGCTTACGATCAAGGCTTTGTTGATCTTCATGCAAAAGTAACAGTCCGTATTAACGAGAGTGAAATTAACTTTGATAATAGTAAAACTGCAAAAGTGAAGCGATACGAAACAACATGCGGTAGGGCATTATTATCTGAGATACTTCCAGAGGGGCTTTCTTTTGACCTATTAAATAAAACGCTAAACAAGAAGGAAATTTCTAGATTAATAAATGTTGCTTTTAGAAAAATTGGTATCAGAGATACCGTAATTCTTGCTGATAGCCTTAAAAATAAAGGTTTTGAATTTGCTACAAAAGCTGGCATGTCAATTAGTGTCCACGATATGTTAGTTCCAGAGGAAAAAGTACAACTTATTGAGCAGGCTGATGCTGAAGTTCAAGAGATTCAAGGTCAATACTCCTCAGGTTTATTAACTCAGGGTGAGAGGTATAACAAGGTTGTTGATATATGGTCACGAACGGGAGATACAATTGCTGATGCGATGATGAGGAAAATTAAAGAAGAGCCCGTTAAGGATTTATCCGGAAAGTTATTAAAAGATGAAAAAGGCAATCAGATTAATCAAGAATCTTTTAATGCTATTTATATGATGGCTGATTCCGGAGCAAGGGGCTCGGCAGCTCAAGTAAGACAGCTTGCTGGAATGAGAGGATTGATGGCAAGACCAGACGGTTCAATTATTGAAACACCTATTAAAACTAACTTTAGGGATGGGTTGAATGTGCTCCAATATTTTATTTCAACGCATGGGGCCAGAAAAGGACTTGCAGATACTGCTTTAAAAACTGCTAATTCCGGGTACCTTACAAGAAGATTGGTAGATGTTACACAAGACTTGGTTGTAACAGAGCATGACTGTGGAACTGAGGATGGACTTCTTACAAAAGCGCTTGTTAAGGGTGGTGAAATTGTTGAGCCCCTTAAAGATAGAATTTTAGGAAGGGCTGCAGCAGTAGATATTTTAAATCCAGAAACGCAAGAAGTCTTATTTGCTGCAGGTACTCTCTTATCTGAGGATGAAGTTGATCAGATCGAAAAATTAGGTATTGATGAAGTAAAAGTAAGGACAGCGCTAACATGTAATACTCGGTACGGTATCTGTGCTACCTGTTATGGGCGTGATTTGGGAAGAGGTTCATTAATAAATCAAGGTGAGGCAGTTGGTGTTATAGCAGCCCAATCAATTGGTGAGCCTGGGACACAGTTGACCATGAGAACTTTCCACATAGGTGGAGCCGCATCCAGAGCTGCTTCTGCAAACCAGATTGAAATAAAATCTTCAGGTAAGTTAAGGTTCGCCGCAACGATGCGTTATGTTACCAATGCGAAATCGGAGAAAGTAATTATTTCAAGGAATAGTGAATTTTTCATTGAGGACGAAAATGGAAGAGAAAAAGAGAGTCATAAGATTCCTTACGGCTCAACTCTTTTAGGTTCTGATAGTGATAAAGTAGAAGCTGGAAGTATTTTGGCACAATGGGATCCTCATACGAGACCAATAATATCTGAATATGCAGGACAGGTTAAATTTGAAAATGTTGAGGAAGGGGTTACCGTAGAGAAGAAAATTGACGATGTCACAGGATTATCAACCCTAGAAGTAATTGACGCGAAACAAAAAGTTGGTTCATCTAAGGGCACCAGACCTCAAATAAAGTTATTGAACAAAAAAAATGAAGAAGTTAAGTTAGCAAACTCAGATAGCTCAGTAAATGTTACCTTTCAAAAAGGTTATATTATTACTGTAAATGATAACCAAGATGTTGCTGTAGGAGATGTATTAGCAAGAATTCCACAAGAGGCATCAAAAACAAGAGACATTACTGGTGGCCTCCCAAGGGTAGCCGAGTTATTTGAAGCCCGCTCACCAAAAGATTCTGGAGTACTTGCTGAAATGACTGGAACAGTCTCCTTTGGTAAGGATACCAAAGGTAAGCAAAGGCTAGTAATAACTGCTGAAGATGGGGAAGTAAAGGAATTTTTAATACCTAAAGATAAGCACGTTACAGCCCATGATGGCCAGATAGTAAATAAAGGCGAAGTGATTGTCGATGGACCTGAGGACCCAGCAGATATTTTAGAATTAAGGGGTCCTGAAGCATTAGCGAGGTATATTATTGATGAAGTTCAAGAAGTTTATAAACTTCAAGGTGTTTTAATTAATGATAAACATATCGAAGTGATTGTTAGACAAATGTTAAGAAGAGTAAGGATCACCAAAAAAGGTGATACACACTTCATACCTGGAGAAGAGGTCGAAAGAGCTGAGCTATTAAATGTGAATGAAGAAGTAATTGCTGAAAAGAAAAAACCGGCGGACTTTGAGTACGTATTGAAAGGAATTACAAAGGCTTCTTTAGCAACTGATTCGTTCATTTCTGCAGCTTCATTCCAAGAGACTACACGAGTTATCACTGAGGCAGCTATTCTTGGTAAACGAGATAAGCTCAGAGGGTTGAAAGAGAATGTGATAGTTGGTAGATTGATCCCAGCAGGTTCTGGCATGGCCCATCATTTGAATAGAAAAGCTAAACTTGAAGCAAGCAAAAATTCTTCTAATGAGCCAGATGAGAAGTCAGCTGCACTTGTAGAGGCTGAGGCGGCATTTGAAACAAGTAACGATGAGAAAGTTGTCGATGCTACATTGAAAGTTAATGAAGAAGATAAAACTGAAGAAAAGGTTGATGATGCTAAGTAAATATCAATTTAAATTGACATTATGTTCGAAGCAAAATACAATTCTCG
>Ga0209634_1002771_pt1 | contig 12143 bp, 17 predicted proteins | sample LinPmetageLP40_FD_184043 | JGI IMG/M metagenome (GOLD analysis project Ga0209634, IMG submission 184043) | Marine viral communities from the Pacific Ocean - LP-40 (SPAdes) (version 2) | ecosystem: Environmental > Aquatic > Marine > Oceanic | place: Pacific Ocean | collected 2010-08-26 | reverse complement strand
CATCATTTGCTGTAAATGTAGGAGTAATTACTAAATCATCTACTATATCTCTATTAGGTATAAAGTAAGTTCCATGTGTTTGAACATTAAAATGTTGTCCTCTTCCATTTCCTGTTGATGAAGATGGAATTAAATCCCATGAGGGTGTTATATATCCCACACCATTTGATTGTGTTGGATAATTAGCAGATGATGTCATTGTTTGATCATATAAAAGATCAGATCCACCTATATCTGTATTAAGTACTGTAACTCCTGATCCTGATATGTAAGTTTGAGTCCATGTATCTATTTCAGGTTGGGAAAATTTTAACAAATATCTACTAACTTGGGGTTTTGTATCTTGAATGTATGTAGATGCTTCTATAATTTCATCCAAGCCTGTGTTCATACTCTTAGATATAGTATACAATGATGTATCTTTTGTAGGAAAAATTTTATATATTGCCATAATTTATTTTTATAATGGTACTACTCTACCTTGAATATCTTGTGTTGGATTTTTAACTTCAAAAACCATTGGATCAATAGATGGATATACAACCCCATCTAAAGTAGATCCTACTACATCATATGCATATTTACTATACCCTAAACTTTCACCTGCTAAATTATTTATTGTTACATTTTTTACAGTTTGTACACCCTCTACTTTATCTAATAAAATAGATATATCTTTTAATAAAATAGGTTCATTAATTTGCCATTTATCTATATGGAAAAATTCAGTTATTGAATCTATACATCTTGTTAATGTTTCAGAATTATTAAAATTAGGTAATACTATTATATCAAAATTAATTCCAATATTAATTATATAAGCATCCTTAATTTTTATTGAATCATTTATCATTCTATATTCTGAAAGATAAGTTTGGAGATTTCTTTTTAAAATTGGGGATGCATTTCTTAATTTTTTATTTATGTCATAAGTTAAAACATATAAATCTAATACTGAAGGTAATGTACCTGCTTCATATTCTCCTACTTTATTAGGTTGAACATGAGCTTTTGCTATTACCCCTAAATTAGAAGGCATAGATAAAGTTCTTATTAAATAATCTTGTGATGTAACTGTTCTTAATTGATTTTGAAAATTACCCAATGAATTTAATCTAATTTCTTCTGTAGTATCTCCATCCATTCCACCATCTGCAGCTAAAGTATTATTAGATGCTACTGAATCAAATATGGTGTTTGCTAAAGCAGTATTTGATAAATTAGGATTAATAAATGTAATTTTAGTATCATCTACAGCTGTTAAAACCCCAGCTTCTACATTAGACCCTGCACCACCTCCTGTTAAATATCTTACAGTTAAAGTAGTATTATAGGGAGCTATACCATAGGTATTTGTATAAACAAAATTTAATGGAGAAAAAGCTGTTGTTAATTTATCTTTTTGAAATGGTAAGCCTAGTCCTACATTATCAGGATTTGGAATTATTTCTTCTGTTGTAGATCTAGTACTACCGGCACCAAATTGAAGTTGTAATGAATTAGAATTTAAAAAACGTGAAGCAAATCTTCTTTCTACAGTTTTTAATTCTAATAAATATGGAACTTCAGTATCTATTGAGTAATTAGGGTCGTTTACATTTGTGTTTCTAATCGAATTAAATACGTTTTCTTGCGCTAAATTAGGTACTTCATACCAAATATTACCATCACTATCTATTACGTCTAATACGCCTATAATATTAGGGGCATTAATAGTTCTAGTATCAAATTTTATAGAATTTGTAAATGTAAATTGTTGAGATGTAATAGTAGCAGATATTGCTTTTCTTTTTTTCTTTAATAGATAATAAGTTGGATTAACACCTGATATTTGATATACTGATACTTCTGTTGGGTCTAATGAACTTGATGATTGAAAATCAACAGCGTCCTCAATTAAAAACCTCATAGATGAATCAATATTTGATGTTACTTGAGTATTTTCAGGTATTACAACAGCATAATCATAATCAGGTACAGTAACACTACCACTTACTTTTGCTGGTAATTGTTGAAAAAAATCTAACTCAACTGATGCTACAGTAGTTACTTTAGGGACATATCCCATAGAATAAGCTAATGCAAATAAATTTACCTCTTGTCTAGCTTTTTGTATAAATGTTTCTTGTATTTGATTATCTAAATAAAAAGATAAAACATCCCCAACATAAGCTGCCATTTCCATAAATAACATACCTGTTGAAGTTTCAGTAAAATCATTATAGGTATTAGGAAAATACGTTCTTGTGTATTGAATTAGATTTTCCCTAAGGGTATTAAAATCTCTATCAATATATCTTATGTCTCTTTGTAATTTGCTCATTAGTTTAATAATATATTTATACTATCATCTACCCCAAAATTCATTATTTGATATACTAGGGTAAAATTTACTGTGTTTGTGTCTGGGACATTGTTAAATTGTATTTCTTTTATTTCTACACTTGGAAAATGTTTTGTTATTTCAGATTGGATATTATTTTTTAATTCTTCAGTTGTAATATCTAATATATTATCAAATAGTAAAGCTCTTAAATCTGCTCCAAAATTAGGTTTAAATACTCTTTCTCCTTTATTAGTTAATAAAAAATTAACCATATTTGCTTTAATTTGGTCCCTAGTTAAATATGTAGGTACAAAGACAGCATCCCCATTTAGGGGAAAACCAAAACCAATTGCTCTACTTTTTTGTAGATCTATAGGCCATTTACTTTGTATTATTCTTGCCATATTATTTACTCATTAAACCCATTATTTGACTCATATCAACTTCTCCAGCTGGTAAAGTACCATTAGCTACATCCATTCCTGCTTGTGGTTGAAATGCTTGTACATTACTACTATTTAAAGCAGCTCCTGTATCTCCTAAAATATTTCTATATGCTGTTCTTTTATCTTCAGCTGACATTACCTGAGGAGGTGGGATTTGAGACTGTACTATATTTTCTGTTACTGGAGTTGGTTGGTTAGTTATAACTTTTGGGGTTTTAACAGCCTCCAATAAAATATCTTTCAATTCTTCTTGAATTGCTTCTCTTACTGATTCCTTAATTAAGGTTTTTAACGCTGATGTCTTCATTTTATTTATAAATATTAAATTATTATATTTTTTACATTAATTCTATGGCAAAATTTGATTGATTTTGAACATTACCATAATTTCCTACTATTTTCATTGTATAATTCCAAATTCCTACTTCTGTTAATTGAATTGGTAGTGATATATCTGTACCAAATCCAATTACATATTGTTCTATTGCAGATGCTGCATTTGCTGGTTTGTTTCCTTTTTGAAATTGAAGTATAGTATTAGTATATGTTGAATTCCCATAACCCCCATTAGTTGTCATAGTTACTTTAACAGGTACGTTTACTACTAAAGTTCCTGATACTTCATTTCCACTATTTATACCTAAAGGTTGGACAATATTAGGACCATTTAAAGTGTAAGGTCCACTAACTGCATTTGAACCTGAACTAGCTATTATATAACTCGCATCACCATCGCCTCCTGTTGTACCTGTTGTGAAAGCAACTTCTCTAACTGCTTCATCAAGTTGTACTGAAACTCTTAGATCTCTAATGTAATTATCTATTTTAAATTTCATTTCTTCATATAATACTTCAGCTGTTGCACTATAAGAATATCTTGCTTGAGCTCCTGGGTCGTTATATATTTGAACTACTGCTAAAGTATTAAACTTATCATATCTTGTTTTATAGGTTGTATTACCTTCATTTGAAAAATCTCGAGTTGCTTGAATTCTTCTAGAAGGAAATGAAAACTCATTAAAAACTTCTTTAGGTTCAGCAAGTATTTCACCATTTTCATCTACATATATAGTTTCAAAAAAACCATTATTTGGGTTATTTTGTAATATTAATCTAAACCCTTGATATATAACCCCAGGATTTGCATTTGGACTTAAAGCTGAAGTTAGTTGTTGTTCTGTTGCGGCATTAGTATCTAAATCTGATGAATTTCCGGATGTTGCAATTGATACCGCAATATCAGCTGTTATAGCATCCTTAACTACATTAATTTCACTTTGAGTTAAATTAGGACAATTACCCCCTACTTCTGCTATAGTTTTAGTAAATGTAAGTGTTGTTATTACTGGAGTAAGAACTCTGTCTAAACCATCTAATTTGTTAATAGTAACTGAAATCATTTTTATAACTTCCTTAGTTAAAGGAGGTACTAACTTTGTTATTCCTTTACCCATAGTTAATAATTTATCTAATTGATCTAAAGAATCAGATAATATAGTTAAAATATTTATAGGTAAACCAATACCACCTGTTGGGGGGATAATTGCTGTTGGAATTGGTATTGCTTTAATTACTTTTACTGCAGACTTTACAGTTGTTATTATACCATTTAAAGTTGAAGCAGTTGTATCTAGTGCAATTAAGGGAGTTTTAATTACTTGTAAAGCCGAAGAGATTTTATTTTTATTATTTATTATAGTATTTATAGATCTTAAAGTACTAGTAACATTGTTTAATGCTTTTTGTTTTTGAGCTTCTGACAATGGGGGTAAATCACATATAATTTGTGGAGTTAAAAATTGAGATGGGTTTTCGATTTTACCATCTACTAAAGCAACAGGATCAAATGGTAAAACTGAAGGGTTTAATCCAGTTGAGTTTAATACTTTTAAACCTTCTGCTTTTAATTTTATTTCCATATTAGATATAGAATTTTCAAGCTTACCAGTATCTTTGGCTACTTTAACTACCTGTCTAATTATGACTTTTTCTAACCCCATTATTTACTTTTACTTACTTTTGATTTATACTGCTCAGTTTTATTAAGTAAATTTTGTGCAATTTGTTGAACTTGAACTGCTGGAACAGGTATTGATGGGTTTATAATAAAAGGTATTCCTGTTCCTATAGGTGTTTGTAATGCCCCGGATAGTGAAATTAATTTAGTCATTAATTCCGAAAAATCTTTTAAAAATAAATCACCTAATATTATAGGTTCAGATGCATATTTATCTCCTAATAGTATTTTAGAGGATTTAATTATAGTATCTGGTGAATCTATGTTTATACTTGTTTTTGAATTTAAATTTATAGTATTTGAAGAACTTAATAATATAGAATCATTTTTTGAATTAAATAATAATCTTCCTGATGATAATATTATTTGTTCTCCTGTAAATTTATCAGTAGATATTGGTTTTGTAAAATAAGAATCATAATTTTTACTAGCTACATCAATTGGGATAGCTTGAGTTGATGTTAAATAAATGCTTGATTTATCTGTATTAATATCTTCTACTTGAGGTACCCAAGGATCTGTTCCTTCTTCATGTTGACCATTTTTTAAAATAATAATTGGATCACCATCTTCACCACTACGAGACCAAGGATTAGATATTTTTGGTTCTTTAACAGTAGAACCCATTCTTAAAGTATTACCCCACCTTCCCTGTATTAAATTGTCACCTTCATAAGGTAATAAATTTCTTATACTTAATTTTTCTTGAAATGTATCACCTAATTCAATTTCAGTACCCCCATCTGTTACTCTCCTAACAGCACCTCCTTCAGTTTGTTCATAATCTTGTTGTTGAGATTCTGGTAATGACTCCCCATTTATTGGGTCAGGGATAGCATTATGATGTACACTATTCCATATATTAATGGGTTGGAAGTAATAATAAGCTAATTCATTTACATTTGATTGTACATCACTGTTAGGTAATGCTATTAAATATACTATTTCATTTTCTAATGGAACAATTGATTGATTAGGAAATAAAGGTCTTGCAAAATTATCTGTTGTAAATTGGGGGTTAGGGTTAGGTTGATTTAATTTATCAAAAAATATACAACCAATAGAACTCCATTCTCCGAACTGTTTAAAAGCGTCAGATTCAGTTTGATCATCGAGCATGGCATACATAACTCTTCCCGAAAACACATTTGATAATCCTGATTTTGGAGATGCTTGGGTTTGTAGTGATCCTAATCCTGTAGTTGGCTTTATTGGCATCTTTTAACTTTATTTTTTTGCTTGGAGTTTGTCCATTTCTGCAAGTAACGCTTCTTTTTCTTCATCTGTAATACCTAACCCACCATCTTCTGATACAGTATTAACTGCTCTTTGAATAATAGTAGCCATTTTAATTAAGGCATCATCATTTTTAACACCAATTTCCATATATTCTTTAATTAAAGGTACTATAAGAGTAGCATCTCCTATTTCTTGAACTAAAGGTTTTAATTCAGAAATTAAAGCTGTAACTTGTTCTGATTTTTTTCTTTGGTTAGTATATATTTCTTCTAAAATGTCGGAAAATTTCTTATCCCCAAATATGATTGAATCTAATTGGCTCATAATTTTTGGTTATAAATATAAGAAAATTAGGTTTTTGAGGGAGGATAATATCCATGCTCTAAATATACCATGTATTTTTCTCTAAATATTTTATATAAAACATTAGCTATTTTAGTAATTTTAGGAGTCTTTACATCAACCATTTCCCTTATATAAATGTATAATGCTTTTTTATTAAATACATCTATATTATCTCTTTTTCTAAATAATTCTAAAATTGCATCTGCTATTTGAGCATCATTTCCTTTTGGAAAAATTTTATATATTCTTTCAGTACAATCTTTTACAAATTGATCAATAAATATAGAAAGTTTATCTTCATATTTATAACCTTGTAACGCTAAATCATCCCCTTCAAATTCTTTTTCAGTTAAAATACTCATCCCTTCTTCCATCTTTTGGGATGTAATAAATCCTGGGGATAATTGATCTAAATTAGAGTAATTATTAATATCATTAATTTGTATATTTTGAATTTTTTTACCATAATTTTTAGTATTATATACTATTAACCAACGTTTAACTATAGTTCCAAAATATGAATAAGCTTTTGCTCCATTTTCTGGGTTAAATAGATGGATTTTACTTAAAAGAAAAACCATAAGCTCATGTTGTAAATCCTCTAAATTTTCAACTTCAGTATAGTAAAATTTAAAAGTATGGATTATATTTTGAGTTAATTTATAAAAAGGCCAATGAATGTGATCTTGATATAAATCACTTCTCTCTTCTTTATTAGTAGAATTATTATATTTTACAATTGCAGCTTCAGTGTCTTTTGTAAAATATACCCTACCTTTTCTTATCTTTTTATTTTTCTCAATTATATGATCCATTTATTCTTAAATTTTCTTGATATTAAAATCATTAAGAATTTCCTGAATTTGTTTTATGTTTTTAAAGAAGAAACCTACTTCATCATCACCTTCAAATGAACCCTTAATGTCTATTTTTTTAATTTTTTCATCTGAAACCTCTATTATTCTAGATATGTTATCTAAATATTTTAAATATCCTAATAAGATATCTTCTTGCTTTTCGTTTTTACGTAGTAGATTAATAGTCGTAAACCCTAAAGCTACGACTATTATTGAAAGTATTATTATTGTTATTATCATAAATTATCTAACATATTTTTAAGACCTGGACTAGATATTGTACCTAGTGCTTTAGACTTAGTGCTTTTATTATTGTTGGACAATGTATAATTCTTTTTGCTAGTATCCAAGCTATCTTTAAATTTAGGTAACCATTCTTTTTCAAATTCAATTCTTGCAGCCATCATATCTGCTTGGTGTAAAATAAATGGTAATGAAGTTCTTGGTTTTGTTTCTGGCATGTAACCTTTTAAATATTTATCATTAGCAGGATCATATAACCCATCATGAGTTTGAATTGCAACCATTTCATTAAATGTATACTTAACATTATGTTGTTGGAGTAAAAATAATCCTCTATCTGGAACTGAAGCAAATGCAATTTCTTTATTATGCATATAATCTTCACCTAATTTATCTTTTCTCCATTTATCAGTTTGAGGTAAATAAGATTCATGAGTATCATCTCCCATTTTACCTAAATCATGATTAATTGCTGAAAATACTAATTCTTCTTCTGTAAATGTAGTCATATCACATCCTTCATCCCCCCAAAGATTAGATTGTTTAAGAGCACATCTAACTACTCTATTTACATGGTCAATATATCCACCTGGGAAAGCATTGTGGTATTCTTTTTTATGTGAAGCAGGCATCATTATAAGACGATCTTCATATTTTTTATAAAATTTAATTAGTTGATCTTTACGATCACCCGAAATATGTACTTTAATATTATTAATAAAATTCTCCCAATTTGTTTGAATTTGTTCTGCTGATAATTTCATAACTTTTATTTTAAATTTAAGATGCGTGTTCTCTTTCTATTTGTGTTTCTAAATCTCTTAGTATATTTTCTGTACTTTCAACTTTTTTTAGAAAATCTTCTACTGGTTGTTGTGATTTAACTATCATTTTTAGATTTGTCAAATTGTTTTGTATTTGGTTCGTTAAACGAACAATAACTTCTGGGTTGCGTAATGCCATATTTGTTTATTTATAGTTTATATTAATTTTAGGTACCTTAGTATCACGGTACCATCTGTACCCTTTATTCTCTTATCTATCTATCTTTCTCTTTCCTAACCTCTGTACCTCCAATGTACGATGAGGATTTTTCGTCTCCAACCTTAGATGGAAAATTTTTTATAATTTTCATAATTTTTAATAAAGCAGCACATCTTTCATATTCTTCAGTTTGGGTAAAATAATTAATACCTAATTGTAATGATGTATCTAAATATTCGTCTGAATAGTATTTTAATGCGTCTATATGAGATATCTCATTAAGATCGATGTTCTTGATATAACCCCAGGCTCTATTATATGTAACGTATTCTCCTGCTTCTTTTATATCTTCAACATTTAATTCATCATTAGATTGTTTAAAAAAATGAAGAACTTTTTTATTAAAATTAATATGGTTAAGAATTAACTTTTTATACATTCCAACATAATATACAGGAGAAGTTTTTAAATCTTCATAACTTGTTTTATTGTTAGATAAATCATCACTATCATGAGAAAATAATCCAAATATGTTATCTATACTTACCATTTAATATCTTTCTAAAGATTCTCCCCCTTTAATTCTATAAAGAGCATACTCCCACTTTTCAGCAACTTCCTTATATTGATGTTTTTTTTGATGTTCCATAATTTTTAACTGTTTGTCAAAAAGAGGTCTTAATCCTTCTTTTTCAACCTTATAGTAAACTTCATGTAATCTATCTTCACTATTCATCTGAAAATTTTTAGTAGTTAATGCCAATATATGTTATAAATACTAGTAATCCAAATTATCTATAATATTTTGTTACTCCATTTTTATTTTTAATAATATAAAATCCCCGTAGATTTAAACTATTAACATCATTTGTTATATGTAGCACATTACCATAAATATCATGTATATAATGCGTTAAACTGCGTGTATACTCGCTTACATTTACTAAGCCATAACAATTATCGAACACAGGGTTAAATGCAATATAATTATTACTACCATTTAAATCTAAATTAATACTATTATTAGGACCTACGGCACTAACAGTAACTATACAGTTTTCTTGATAATAATCAAAAGCAGAATTAAAACAATTGAAGGGATCATTCCAATTTCCAAAATAATAAGTAATAGTATCATTTAAACCTAAAGCTGGATAGAAAAAAGTAAAAGCTGATGATGGAATTAGACAACTATACCCATCAAAACTAAATCCTAGTTGCATAACATATAGAGAATCCTCAGAGGGTACCCAGAAAGGAGTACTTGAATTACTACAGTTATTATCATTTAAAGTTAAAGTAATAGTTTCTTCATCCCAATTAATATCTAGAAGTTCTAGATCACACGTTGAAACTTGAGATAATAATGATGAAGACCAAACAAAAAACGCCCAAAAGAAAAAGAGATTTTTCATTGAAATATGTATTAAGTAAATTATAGGAATTGACAACTTTTTGTCATTAATACATATAGGTAGGCAAGGAGAGACTTGAACTCTCATGTAACCAATTACTCTTTCTACAAGGTATAAGCTTGAGGAGATACATGCCTATGTGGTGAACCAGACAGGATTCGAACCTGTGACCGTTAGCTTAGAAGGCTAATGCTCTATCCAGCTGAGCTACTGGTCCATGTATTTATTTATAAAGGGTACTCGGGGCGGGAATCGAACCCGCACTCACCATTCGGCGAATCAGATTTTAAGTCTGACGTGTCTACCAATTCCACCACCCGAGCATTCGAGGGATTTAATTATGAAACATCCTAGTTGGAGGTTTATTGATATCTTCTATTTTCTTTTGAAGTTCTTCCATAGCTTTATCAATTTTTGGGATTTCAATATTAACATCTACAGAATGGGGATTAGCAGGGTGAAAACTCCAATACTCATCTCTAATTTTAGATAATTGAATAAGTTCATTAATTAATTCTGCTTTAGGATCTTTTTTTGTTTTTGACATAACTTTAATTTTTATTTATACTTAAATATACGAACAAGATTTTACAAATCCCAATCTTGTGCGGCAATTTGTAATGAAAGAAGTGGAGATGATTCTGGGTTGTTTTTCATTTCTTTAAGTGCTGTAACTACTACTTCTGTAGTAAGTCCAAAATCATTAGCTCTATCTAATATTTCAACAATTTCAATCATTTTATCATCTTTAATTCCATTAAGAAATTCTTTTTTAAACTGTGGTAGCATCTTCTTTATCTTTTATAGTTGGTTGTTGTGATTTTTCCCAATCTGCTGCTGCTGCATCTAAAGCAGACTTAAAACCATTTGGATACATTTCCCAACATTGGTCTTTTCCCATCTTTTGATACATTTTTAACATAACTTTATTGGTTTTTCTTCGAACTTTATAATCTTCAAAACTTTCATCTTTTTCTCTTTGATCACTCAAATTCATACCCTCAAAAATACTTCTTTCTTGTTTTTCTTTTTTTAATCTATTAACATATTCTTTAGTACGAGGATCATCTTTTCTTAAAGTTTGCCCTTCTTCACCAAAAGTAATTAAAGATTCATTTCCACTTTGGTAATCTTGTTTGTTTAATTTATCTGCCATAACTGTTTTTGTTTTAAATATAAATAATTAATTTTAATTTTCCAAATTTTTTTATAAAATAATCACTTTAATGTGATCTTTAATAATTTCATTTTCACCTAAATCGGTATTAAATTGAGTTTCAATAAATATGTTAATTGTATCACCTACCATTTCATTATCTAAAAATATATTTTGAGTAGGTTGATAAGTATATTTTGAATAGGTTCCTAGCATAGTAGAAGCAGCAGGATGATCAAAATCGAAATATCTTGGTATTTGATATCCAACAATATTTAAAGGTGGATATAAAGAAATCATGTCTGTTAATGTAATATAATAATTACCTACAGAAACTGGATCATTTAGTGTATTACTATTAAACCAACCTAAATACGAATACATAGGGGTTTGAAACGTTAAACTATCTAAAACAACCCAATAATCCGAATCAAACCTTGCTTCAATTAATGGAACATCATTTAAAACATAATCATCATTTAATGGGGTTAGATAACCCGATATTTGAAAATAATTTAAATCATCCCATTCTACTTCATAATAACCATCTAAATTAGTAACCATTAGTTGGTTTTTATAAATAACTTCATAAGAAGTTTCACAATCACCATTACATGGTGTTTGAACAATAGCTTCTTTCGTACATGAAGAAAAAGCTAAAACGAATATTAGGGGGTAAAATATTTTTTTCATAACCTTTATTTTTAATTTATATAACATGCTTTATGCACCTTATTTACTCCGTAAATATACGAACAGTATTTTGGGGAGCCAAGCATTTTCATAGAAGCATTAATAATTTTAAGCGGTCTCTCAAAAAGGTCTCCCTTCTACATATAATAATATTTAAATACGTATATACCAGTATTATGGCGCAATTTGTAGTTCAAAATTACCAGTTGAGCGAATAGCGTATGAGCTAGCAGCTACATCTATAGTGGGTGTAAATTCAAATGCACCTCCAGCAGAGCCACTATTAAGCATTGATATTCCAAATCCAGTTGAGCCGGTTGTAAGCGATGGTTCATTAATAAGATTTAAAAATCCACCAAATGACCCCGTAATAGTAGTTGAGTTGGGAAAAGTATTAACTACATAGTCGGGAAAGACGTCGA
>Ga0209634_1002770_pt1 | contig 12145 bp, 11 predicted proteins | sample LinPmetageLP40_FD_184043 | JGI IMG/M metagenome (GOLD analysis project Ga0209634, IMG submission 184043) | Marine viral communities from the Pacific Ocean - LP-40 (SPAdes) (version 2) | ecosystem: Environmental > Aquatic > Marine > Oceanic | place: Pacific Ocean | collected 2010-08-26 | reverse complement strand
TATATCTACATTAGCTAACATAAGTTCAAAAGCTGCAGCTTGTCTTAAATCTACAACCCCCAAAACATCAGCCATACTACCACCTTCCTTGCTAAAGTTTCTCATAGCAGGAATAAGCTCATCTAAAGAATGTATGGTCATACCAAATGATTTAGATAAATCAGAAGAAGGGTCTTGCATTTTAAGCAAAATATTTCTTAATGATGTACCTGCAATAGAAGCCTCTATACCTGCATCAGATAATTTTGCCATTATTGTTGTAGTGTCTTCTATAGAAAATCCTGCCGCTTTTGCAATAGGAGCAACCTTTGTCATAGATGTTTGAAACTTTTCTATATCAAGGGCAGAAGTAGAAAAAGCAACAGCCATAACATCTACTACTCTTTGTGTTTCAGAAGCGTCTAAACCAAAACCTCTAATAGCAGAAGCCGCTACTGTTGCGCTTCTAGCTAAATCACTACCTGTTGCAGTTGCTAAATCAAGAGTAGCTTTTTGTGCCTGCATTATCTCATCTGCACTAAACCCTAATTTAGAAAAGTTTAATTGTAATTGTCCAACTTGTTCAGCGGTAAAGAAAGTTGTTCTACCTAATTCTTCTGCTGAAGCTGTTAAAGCAGCAAATTCTTTTTCTGTAGCTCCTGAAATAGCATTTACTTTAGCCATAACAAATTCAAACTCAGTAAAAGTACCTACAATAGAAGAAACAACCCTACTAACAGTTCTAAAAGCAGTAACAATAATACCAATAGCAGCAGCCCCTTTTACAAATTGCTTAGCCATTGAGTTGTTGGATTTAGTAACTTTTTTGGTAGCACTATTAGTACCTGCCATATTTTTATTTAAATCTCTTAACTCTTTTGAAGTTTTTCTAATTGCTATAGCCCTTTCTTTATAAGCTTTTGCATTTTTTTTTGACTGAAATTGACCTGTTTTAGAACTTGCTTCTTGTTGTTTTTGTTCTTTTCTTAATTCTTTTAGTTCTTGTTTTAAATCAGCAATTTTTTTAATATTTTTGATTTCTACTTCTATTGCTATTTTTTTTGTCATATTTTTATATTTTAACCTCTATTGCACTATTAGATAACCCTGAAGCAATATCTGCTTCTATAGTTTTTATTATGTCATTTTCAATATTACTAATAACATCAGACTCATCAACTGAAGCAAAAGCAAAATCTATAAATTTTAATCTTCTTGGAGCAACTAAAAGTCCACCATCAGTTGGGTATCTTCCTTGTAATTCATTAGCAACATTTAAACTAAATCTATTTAAAGCATCTGAATCTCCGACATCTATACCTTTTTGTATAGCCCATTTTTCTATTTGAGCAGGAGTAACATTAACACCCATAGTAGCGCCATCATTAACAGTCCACATATAAGAAGAACTAGAAACTATTTCTAAATATACATTACCTGAAATTTCACTTATTTTAGACTTAAAAGAATCTCGTAAACTAGCAGTGGCTACATGCCTTTGAAATGTTAATTCTTTCTGCAAAGCTACTATATATCTATTGCCTAAAGACTTTAAACCTTTAATTATTTTTTTTGATATGTTCATTATTCGTCGTCAGGTATTATGTTGTTTACGCTTCTCCTTAAAACTTCATGCGAGTTTCCATATACGTCTTCTGCAGTTATAGGAATTAAAAACTCATCAGTTCCTATTGTAATTGTCATATATACAGTTAGCCCGCTTACATTTGCTACTCCGCCGTTACTTATTTGATTGTTTTGTTCTGCCATTATAAAGTTGTGTAAATTGATGTAGAATTATTCCAACTACCATCACTAGAATTTAAAACAGGCACATCAGGAACAAACCCTGCATATTCTACCCATTTAACAAGCTCTACTTTAGTTGCTTCGTTATTAAGAGGAGAAAAATTATTTATTTTATTAATTCTCCAATAAGCACCATCAATATATATTAATCTTCTTAAATCTAAATTAATAATATCTTTTGTTTTAAGATTTATAAAAATATTTCTTACTCTTGGATTTTCTTTAATCATACTAACCATTGACTTATAGTATGTATCGTAAAGACCTGTGCCTACACTATAAGCGCTATATGAATTTTGTGCATCATCATAGTCTCTAACCCAAACATTACCGTAAGACAATACAGGAGATAAGGTATCATCTCTATTTATAGATGTTGCTTGAGGAAAAGAAGTAGATATAACACCTGAAGCATTTTGGTCTGCAAAAATACCTGTCGTATCAGTTTCCCAAGTTTGTACTACAGCAAATTTTTGACATACAGCTTGAGGATTAGAAGATAAATCAGGGCTATATTTTTTCCAATATAATAATCTTGGTAGAAAATCATTTCCTTTGCTTGGACGAGCTAAATCATTAGGAGATATAAAGCCTCCATTTTGTAATTCTTCCCATAAACAAGCAATATAAGGTGGGGCGCTAGAACTGCTTGTAATGTCTTTGTCTCCTGCATTAAAAGTTCCTGCAAAAAAAGGATTTTCAAACGTAGTAGTTCCTTTTTCAAAAGTATTTGGCAATGTTTCCCAATAAGGATATTCGTCTTCTATCTCTTTAAAATAACTAACCCCTCTTTGATTAACTTTATAATCTTTATTGTCAGATTTATATTTAAAAACTATATCTCTGCTTAAAGAAGATTTAATCCAATTATCTGTATATTCTTTACTTCTGTCTACTTTATAAGTCCAATCATCAGAATCTGCTAAAGGCTTATAAAAACTATCAAAAGGCTCAATAAATATTGTCCTGCTATCTTCATTAGTTGTAAATTGTAAATTAAAAGAATGAGCAACGCCTTTTATAAAATCTATTTGTTTATACTCTTCATTAATAACTTCTTTTATGTCATACGTTTGACCGTAAGCAACAAATTCAGGTTGAAGTTTTATATCATACCTTCCGTTAGTTATGTTGTCTGTAGGACTATTGACTGTAATTTCTTGAGAGCCATATAAATCAACATCAAAAGAAGAAGAAAAAGAGCTTGCTGATTTTCTAGAAGTAGTATATTTTACTCTTAGTTGTGTTCTTACAATATCTCCTTTATTTAAAAAATATCTAGTTTCGTCATTAATATTATTAGCAAAATAATACCTACCTGTATGCGTTGTTGTATCACTTTCTAACATTTCAACAGATGGAGTGTTGTCTGTTTGAGCTAATATTCTAAAATGATTTTCTCCAACAGTTTTAACTAAAATTCTTAAATTAGTTTGTATTATTTCTATTTTGCTAGCATTTGTAAACACAGGGTTTTTATATATAAAACCTATTCTTAATAAATTAATATTATAAAATCCAAATTCAGGTATAGTATAAACTCCACCTGAAGTAAAACTAGATGTGTTTAAAGTAGGAAGAAAAGTTTCTCCCTGACCTACATTAAATAAAAATCCTTGGTTTTTTGTTACTGTATCAGTTTGTGAAAAATTAAAAGTTTTTATTAATCCTCCTGTATTAGTGCTATCGTCTTTAGTTTTCCTAAAAGTACCCTCTAAAGAGTTTGAATCATATCTTTGAGAGGCATTATTATATTTAAAATTTGGCAAAGCAAACAATAATCTTTTAAACATATCACTTTCAACAAAAACTGAAGAAACCACATACCCTGCTTGAGTAAAAATTTCTTTAAAAACATCATAAACCCATAAACAAGGTCTCCAATCTACCACAGGTTCAGGAGTGTCATATCTATTTGCATTTGTAACTGAACCTACATAACCTACAGAGGAAGCAGTTGTTCCTGCTTGACCTGCATCAAAAGCTGTTTTTAAAAGCTGTATTGTTTTTATTATTCCTGTAGGGTTAAAGTCTCCATAAGAAGTTATAGGGTAAACAACAGGACTTGTGCCTGTAGCATTATCTTCAGAAAAAGTATTTACTATACTTGTATTATTAACCTCTAAATTTGTACCAACTTTACCATTTAAATTATCCCAACCGTCTCCATTATTTCCTAAGTCTTTTAATAATTTCTCATCTATTTCATTTGCCCAACCTATATTGTTTCCAAAAAATACACAAGAATAATATTCAGGAGAATCTGAACCTCCAACAGCGTTTAATTGCAAAAGACCATTAATAGAAAATAAATTATCTATTACTATTCTACATTTTTTTTTGTTTAAAACATTACTTTGGTTAAAAGAATTAGCCAAGTATATGTTTTTGTAAATTAAATTATTGTTTTTTGTTGCAGGTATTTTAAAAGTTTTACTAAAACTACCTTTGCGAGCATTTATATCTTTTATGTCTGCAATACTAAAAGTTATTGCTAAAGGAAACTCTGAATGTGATGAAACATCTAAAGTCCCTAATAAACTAGCGTCCCAATCTATTTCATTAGAATCAAAAACATAATCTAATAATTCAATATTAATATTAGCCATTAATTTCTTTGTGTTTGTACTTTATGAGATAAAGTATATTCAATATTAAATTTTACTAACCCTTCTTCGTTTAAAGTCTCAACCTCTGAATTAGTTATAATTACAGGAATATAACCCTTTGTTGATGGTCTTTGAAATGGATTTACTGTGTTACCTCTTTTGGTTGCCTCTGTATTCATTTCTACCCAAACATTAGGAGACGTAACTATTTCTTCTAACCAATCAGCAGTATCTTTACTTAAAGGCTCTGTATATACACTATTTATTCTTTGTGCATTTACGCTTAAAACCTCTCTACCACCTTTATATAAATCTCCTCCTCGCATTGTGTTAGAAATATAATTATCATTATTAACCAAAGAGCCACTTCCGTCTTTGTTATCCTGATACCAAGTTCTGTCTCCGCTTCTAGTCTCCATAGTGTCTCTGCTTACAGAAATGCTTTCCATAATATTTCTTTTTGCAGTATAACTATCAATACCACCCATTCTGTTTAACCAATAAAACCTAACAAAATTATAGGCAGGTTTTTCAGTTTCGTTGTCTATTTTAAACCATCTATATTCTGTAGCTCTAATTGTATTTGCACTTGATAAATCATCAAAAGAAGTTTTGTACTCAAGATATGCACTATACTTATAAGTGCTTGAGTCTATTTGATTTAGTAAAGAAGCCCCATTTATATCCTCTCCATTTGCATTAACATAAACAGGAGAAATATTTTGAACGCAAACCCTGTTTAAATTTTGCTTAAAGAATGTAGTACCTTGTAAAACTTCAGTATCTAAATTTGAATTAAAATCAGTCAAATAAACTGTATTTTGGGCAGTTCCATTTTGCAAATAAGTGTCTATTTTTATTCTAATTTTTCTAGCACTTTGTTGAGGGCTTGTCTGTGCATTTCCCGCAACTCTTTGATACCAATAAAGAAAATCTGCTTCTATATCCATTCTTATTTCTTTAAGAAATTGTGAAGAACTGCTTTGAGTAAAATTAGGACATAAACTTAAAAAAGCTCTTGGGAAGGAAGCGCTTGCAGCAGTTTTTTGTATAGAATAAGAAGTGTTGTAAAATATATTTTGTTTTTCAAATTGAGCTAAAGAATTTATAACGGCAAGAGTATTAAAAACCATAGGAGAAGAAGCAGACTCTGTAATAGTTCCATTTGCTAATATTATCTCAGGACTTGCAGTAACTTTTATGTGCCTATACATTCCGTTTTTGGTAACATTATAATCACTTATAGTCGCAACAACATTGTCTTGTTTTGTTTGCCCTCCATTCATACCTCCATATTCTGAGCTTTGCCAAGTACCTTTATTTATTGGAACTAAACTATAAGAAAGTAAGTCTTGACATATTTTACTTATATCTACAGTAAATCTTTGATTTGGAAGTGAAGTGTTGCTGTCATAACTTCTGTTTGCTATGTCTCTTGTTTTTCTTATTGTTCCTACACTATCCCAATCATCAAGCGCCACAGGATAAGGATAAGTTGTAGTTGCATATACTCTAAAAATTATATTTATAACATCGCCTTCTGTGCCTGAAAAATTATTTTTTGAAGGCTCAACATTTTCAGCTAAACCACCCCATTGAACTTGATACCTCATTTGAGTATTGGCACTTTTTAAATTATTAGACAACCAATTATAGCTCATGTTTTTTACATAATCACTTACTGTTCCTCTAGGTTGAATTGCCAATGTTAATGTTCCTCTTGCTGTAGCCATATTTAATAAATATTATATTTTTTGTTTAAATAACTTTTAATTTGCCCTATGTTATAATTAGCTAAAGAAGAATTATAAATAATAACCTCTTGCATACTTCCATTTAAATAATTATAATAATCTGCAGGAACAGGAGGAACAGATGCAGCTTGTCCTGTAGAGCCTATTTTAAATGGAGCAGAATTAAAAGTATGAGTATTGTCATAAGATGCTACTTGAACAGAATCAGAAGCGGCATTATTATATTCTAAATACAATCTTTTATTTTCAAGCTTAACCATAGCTATATGATAATTAGAAGTTTTATAAGTAGCAGATAAGGTTACTGCCCCTGAATTACCACTTGCATCAGAAAAAGAAGCTGTTAATTGATTACCATCACTACCTACATATAATAAAGACTGACCATTAGAGTAATAAAAATATTTACTTGTTTCTGTAGCTGATGTATCTACTTGAGATACAAAAAACATTGTAAACTCTGTTCCTATTGGGCTATTGCTGCTAGAGATATAAAAATCTGTAGTTCCATTAAAAGCAATTCTTGTTTTGTCGTTAGCTCCATCATAAGTATATCTTAAAGCTTGCTTTTCTTTAAGTGTTTGAGCAACACTATTTGCATTTCCTGATTGGTCTTCCCAAGCAGAAACTTTTTTAGTTGGTATGCTAAATGTTAATCCACTATCAGCTTTTAGCCAACTTATTAATCCTGCTAAATCACTTGGGTATATAGATTGAGGTCTAAAACATTTGCTAAACACTCTCCAAGTAAAATTCATTCTTATTTGAATTAATTGGTCATTTGCCACTTCTTTTACTCTTTCTATACTAACATCTTCTCCTTGTAAAAACCCTGTTACAATACCATCTTGATAGTTTTTTAAAAACATATCTAACCACTCATTACTTAAATCTTGCAAGTTGTCCCACCTTTGCTCTAAGCTAACATTTGCTTGAGAAGTTCTATTGTATAAATCAGAAAAATAAATTTCAAATGTATAGTTTTCATATCCGTTATTTAAAGACACTTCAGGGAATACTGAAGATGGAGGTGTAATTAATATTGATGGATATTGAGTATTGTGATTGTCATTAAATTCATCTGTATAGCCAAAAAACTTATCTCCATAAGTCCATTTGTTTTTCATTACTGTTACTATATCTGTTAGTCTTATTGCCATTATGTAATTTTATTTGGATTATGTATTTTTTCCTGAACCTTTGATTCATATTCGTTAGTAGCAGTTATCCAACTTAAATAGCTTAAAACTTTATATAAGTTTGTTTGTTTTACACTGTCTATACCGTTATAGCCGTCAACGGTAAAAACACCTTTTTCAGCAATAACATACAGGCTGTTTAACCAACCAAAAGGTTTTACATAGGCGTTATACAAACCTTTAGTTTTTACTATCATTTGGCTTGATGATTTTTCTCCAAAAACGTACTTGAAAGTTTTGCTAATTTTATGTTTTGCTGAGTCAAAAAAAAACCGAACTCCCAAACGATATCCATTTTTAAATCCTTAAACATTTTTGTTTTTTCTTCTATTTTTTCGTCATCATATTCTTCGCCAAGCTTTCTGCATAAAATAGCCATCTGCTCGGGTAGAACATCAAATTTACCGTGCTTCATTGTCTCAATGTACATATCAAGCTGTGTAGCCTCAATATAATCTCCATAAGTGTTTTGTTTTAAAAACTCTGAAGGAAAAAAATATGTATCTCCTTCACACTCAAAAGAATTTATACCTTTAGGTTTATATTCTTCTACTAAATTATCTAAAACTGAAATAACTTTATTAACACTTTCTATATCTATAAGATTCATAGACTCTTTATCTAAGCCTGTCATATAAGCAAACAAATCTCTATTTAACTGTATGTTTTGAAAATCCTCTAATTGATTTTCTGCAAACTGTAAATATTCTTTTGTGTGGTCTATTTCTTCTTGTTTTTCATTAATAGCATTTTTTCTTAAAGTAGCTTTATCAAAATGACTTTTTATTATAGAAGTCATACCGCACCAATAATTTAAAGTCATATCTTTCCATTCTGTAGGAATTTCAACTTCTTTTTTTTGTCCATCTTGTTTAAGACTAATAGTTATACTCATATTTTATTCAGATAATTTCGCAATTATAATAATTTTTTCAATACTATACTAGAAGTTTTTGGAAATCCAAGTAACTTTAAGAAAAATATAATATTTTTGAATGATTCCACATATTTTTGTTAATAGCCATTACTAAGCAATCAACCATATCATCGTGTTTACCTGAAGGAAATTTTATTAGCTGCTGTATAAACTCTTCATTCCAATCTCCTTTTAATAAACTTACTCTTCCTGTCTCTAAAGAAGCACTAATATCTTGAACCCTAGCCACCTTATCTTTAGAAGGCGGCTTATCTTCTCTAACATTTAAACCTGTTTCTTTCTTTAATGTCTGAACAATAGATTTACCTGATGCTTTTGGTTCTACATACACTCTACTTCTGTTAGTGTATCCATTTTTAGCTACCCATTGAGGTATAAACCTAACTAAATCAGGGAATTCTTTATAAACGTTAACACAATCTATTATTTGCCATTTATTATCTTTAAATGTATAAGCTAATAAAGCTGAGGGGTCATTCTTTTCATTTGCAGTATATGCAGGGTCTATAACAAAATCTACAACTGTTTGTTCTGTTGTATGTTTGTATTGGTCTATTTTAAACCAATCTGAGCGTATCATTCCTGAATTCAATGGTGTAGGGGTCTGCATAAGCTGTCCTGCGTACCCATAGCTTCCTAGAGCCTGCTTGTAGTCATCTAATATGTCTTTACTAAACCTGTCTGACCAAAACAATCCATTTTCATCATAATTGTCTTTTAATATCTTAGGTTTTAAATCATCAGATAATTCAGCAGGAATACATATATGTTTATACTTTAATCTGCTATTACCATTACTTAAAAGAAAACCACTTAAATCGTTATCGTGTATTCTCTGCATAATAACAATTCTAACTCCTGTTAATGGATTATTAAGTCTAGAATAGAATGTTGTTCTGTACCACTCGTTAGCATTTTCTCTTTCTATTTCTGAAGCAGCGTGTTGAGGTGATACAGGGTCATCTACTAGTAGAAAATCTCCCCCCTGCCCTGTTACCGTACCCCCAACTGATGTCGCCCTTCTCACTCCTAAAAAGTTATTCTCGTATCTTGCTTTTAAATTTTGGTCTTTTTTAATGTGAAATATATCTCCCCATCTATCTTTAAACCAATCAGCATTTATTATATCCCTGCTTCTTGTAGCGTGTTCAATAGATAAGTCTGCTGAGTATGAGGCAGTTATAAATCTAAACTTAGGATTTTTAATCCAAGCCCATACAGGAAACATAACAGTAACTAAAAGTGATTTAGTAGAACGGAAAGGAATGTTAATTACTATATCCTTTGTCTTTGGTTTATTTGCAATTATTCTTTCGGCTTCTTTTTGTAAAATATCGCAGAGATATTTATGATGCCAATTAGTAGAAAGCTCAATAGAAGGTTCAACAATGTGCCAAGCTTGTTTAAAGAATTCGTAAAATGATAGTTCGCATAATTTTTTTTCTAATGCAAATCTTAATGCCTCATCAGTTGTTGTCAATTTGTTCAAGTTTTGTTCTTAAATCATCAATGCTTACATCATCATTAAGTTCAATCTTGACTTTCTTGGTTGTTTTATCGTTTATTTCTGAGGAAGAAAGTTTAGGAACTGTATAATTAAGCAGTTTAGATACTGCATTAATATAAGCTTCAGGATTTTCAGTAAATAGTGCGTCTAATGCCATTCTTATTTTTGTTGAGTGTCCTTCTAACGCCCAAGTTAATGCATTTCTACTAATTTTCGTTACTGAAACGTTATTTTTTTCTCCTTTTTTTCTTCCCTCTAGGTTACGAAGACCTCCGTTTGGGAAATATTTTTTACTTACATCTGAATAAGGATTAATCTTATTGATGTTTTTTTCTTGTAGCTTCTTTCTTTTCTCGTCAGACATTATAATTTTTTTATTGAATTTGTTAACTTAACAATATATTCGTCAAGTTCGTCATCTAATAAAGAATTAGTTAAAGCATCATAAGTTTCTTCTTCTATTTTAGCGTCATAAGTAAATAAAATACTCATTTCGTCTCCATCTCTTTCTACATTTACTTCAAGTTCTCCTGTAGTATGTAGTTTCTCCATCATTTCTGTAGTAAAGTTGAAATGATAATCGTGTTCATCATCAGAGTAATACTTTTTTTTCTCAGCCATATTTTTATTTTTATCTATTTGTTCTAACTTTTTTATTGCCCATTCAATTCCACTTGTTCCACCCCAACAATCCCACATTATTCCACCACAGCCTTCATCATAAGGAACGTCTTTATGTTGTTGATGACGTTTAAAAGAAGCCATACGAGCTATTGTGCTTCTTGTAAGTTTTTCTCTAGTTGCTAATTGCCTAGCTCTTGACCAACCAACTTGAGTACCACAAGAACTACCATTTTCTTCTTTATACTTTATTGCCTTCTTTGCATTGTTAGTAGCTGATTGTGGATAGTCATTATATGTTTCTGCTGCATAATAATCACTATTAGCAGTTTCACATTCTGATTTAGAAGAGTATTGGCACTTGCCACTTTCTCCAAATCTCCATAATCCATTTTCACACTCTAAACAAGGCATATTATGCAGGGTCTTCAGGTGTCCAAGCAGCAGTATTAACTATTGCTAGTATTTCTTCGTGAGTATATTGGTCTAATCCATCTAAAAAAGTTGGAGTATCTCCTTCAAATTTAGCAATAAATAATGTACCATCTACTGACTTTCTAACAGTTTCAGCAGAATCTTCTACAATTTGTGAAAAGTCGCATACAGGGTTTCCCTCTGCATCTACTTCAGCTAATAATGTTGTTAATGGTGTTGTATAAATCATAATTTAATTTTTAATTGTTTGGTGTATCAGGTACAATGTCAGATGCAGACATATTAGTCATTGTTCCGTAGTTATTTTCTGTGAATAAATCTATTGTTACAGGTAATCCATAAGTTGGTGCATACGTTTCTACTTGTGTTTGTTCTTCTACTTGAGCACCCCAAATGTAAACAGAACCATCTACTTCATTTCCAAATCTACTAGAACTTAAACTACTAACAGTAACTATTGCTAAAACAGAAGTATTACCTCCTGTTGATGCTTTTGTCATTGTAATTTTATACCAACCATTACCAAAATCTGTTATGCTTCCTGTTGCCCCACTAAATTCATTTTTTGTTCCATTTATTAAATCAAAATTAACATTACCACCACCAAACCCTGTAGAACCAAACCAAAGTTGTATAAATTGAGCATCAATGTATTTAACAAAAATAGAAGAAGAATAAGTAACTGCTATTGTCGTATAGTTAAAACTAAGAGCATTAGTAGAAGATGGATTAGTAAAGTTTAATTTAGTTGCGTTTAAAAGACCATTAGGAGAAATACTATCATTAGGTGTTAATGTCATTGAAGATGGACTAGACCAACCACTTTGGCTAAAATCTTCACTATAAGGTATTAAGTTAGTAGTAGATGATTTTCTTACTGATGCTACACCATCTGACTTTAAGTATGCAGTAGCTTGTGATTGTGCTTCTAATTGTGCTCCAAATAACAATACTTCTGTTAAATCTGTTGTGCTTCTAAAATCAATTGCATAAAAAAAGTCAGAACCTATGTGTTGCATATCAAATCTTTGCCAATTTTCATTCAAATTATATAAAGCTGAAGCATTACCTGTTCTACATAATAAATAAACATATCCTGTACCACTAACAGTTCTTGCGTATATAGATTTACGTTTATTTGTGTTTATACCACTATAACCAACAAGATGTGCGTTAGCACCAACATTAGTTACTTTCCAAGCATTATTACCACCATCTGGAGATGCATAACCACTTTCTAATGTAACTTGATTTAAACTCCATTGACTAAAATCTTCTGAATACGTTATTTCATT